>Ga0194121_10001472_pt1 | contig 39894 bp, 34 predicted proteins | sample TA2MahCa50mmetaG_FD_148609 | JGI IMG/M metagenome (GOLD analysis project Ga0194121, IMG submission 148609) | Freshwater microbial communities from Lake Tanganyika, Tanzania - TA2015020 Mahale Deep Cast 50m | ecosystem: Environmental > Aquatic > Freshwater > Lake | place: Tanzania: Lake...
GTGCCGGCCGCCTCGGTCGCGCCCGCGGCCGCCGCGACCCCCCAGCCCTCGCCGCCGCGGACGGCCGCCCCGCCCACACCGAGGCCCACCTTCCCGCGCGGCATCTACGTCGTCCGGCCGGCGCTCGGTCGTCCCGGCGGCGAGCTCGAGGTGCTCGACGGCCTCCTGCCGCGAAAGGTCGACTTCAGGGGCATCGGCTACGACGTCTCCGACGATCTCGTGATCTCGGCCCCCGGGGAGGGCCTCGTCCTCCATCACGCCGACGGCCGCGACGAGCGGGCCGCCGTCCCCGGCCTGTACGCGCTCGGCCGGCCGTCGCTGTCGCCGGACGCGAAGCAGGTCGCCGTGCAGGCCACCGAGACGCGGCCCGTGCCGGGCGCGGACTCGCTCTTCACCATCTACGTGATCGAGATCGCCACCGGGAAGTGGCGCCGCGTCGCGCCCGTGCCACTCACAGCGGACGGGCAGAGCGAGCTGCCGTCCTGGTCCCCGAGCGGCGATCGCATCGGGCACTGGGGCACGCGCGACCAGTGCCTCGTCATCCGCGTCCGCGACGCCGCGAGCGGGAGCGAGGTGCTGACCATCGGCCGCGGCGGGACGGCCGGCTGCTACCAGCCCGAGCGCGGGATCCTCGACGGGCCGCGCTTCCACGTCTCGATCAGCGGTGACTCCTCCCGGATCCTCATCCCGGGACAGCTCCAGGTCTACGACGCCAAGAGCGGTGCGCTGCTCGCCGACGTGCACCAGCGGGCGCTCGACGCGCTCGCCGCCGCCGGCTACAAGCCGGACGCGCGCTACCCGGGCCAGGCCGGGGCCGGCACGTTCCCGCTCGACGGCGCGCTGTCACCCGACAACAGGCAGATCGTGTTCGACGGTGCGGTCGAGCGGGCCGGGCAGTTCGGTGTGCTGCTCTGCCGCATCGACGTGGACGGGACCGGGTTCACGGTGCTGCGCGGTCCCGTCCAGGTCGAGCCGAGGCACTCGAACTTCCACAACTTCTCACAGCTGCTGCCGCGCTGGCGCTGACGCTCAGACCCGCGACTCCTGCGGAGCGTCCTCGTGCTCGCGGACGTCCCCGCCGAGCCGGGACGCGCCGTAGGCCTCGCCGACGTGCTGGTGGTAGGGCACGCCGCTCCAGAAGTGGTGGCTCTTCGTCGGCAGGTCGGGCTCCGCCCACTTTTCTAGGGCGACACCCACGGGATGCCCCGCGAAGAGCTCCTCGAGCCCGGCGATGATGAAGTTGCCGCCGAACGCAGCGGCGTGCGCAGGCCCATCGGGACGGGGGCTAGTCGAACTCCACGGAGCGCTTGGAGTTCGCCCGCCAGAAGCCCTCGATCGCCGTCCGCGACGCGGCGCCGCGGTCGAGGCTCGCGCCGACCGAGATGAAGAGCGGGACGAAGTGGTCGACGGTGGGGTGCGCGTACGCGGCCGCCGGCGACCTCGCCCGGTAGTCGATGAGCGTGTCGATGTCGCGCTTCGCGAGCGTCTCCGCGGCCCAGCGGTCGAACTCGACGAGCGCCGCGGGCTGCTGCGGGCCCGACATGACGCGGCGGATGGCGTCGAACGAGTGCGTCATGAAGCCGCTGCCCATGATGAGGATGCCCTCGTCGCGCAGCGGCGCGAGGCGCTTGCCCATCTCGATGAGCGCGAGGGGGTCCTCGCTCGGCATCGAGACCTGGAGCACGGGGACGTCGGCCTTCGGGTACATGAAGAGGAGCGGCATGTACGCGCCGTGGTCGAGGCCGCGCTCGGGGTCCTCGTGCACCGGCGTGAGGTCGGCGAGGACCTTCTTCACGCGCTCGGCGACGTCGGGCGCGCCCGGAGCGGGGTACTGGAGCCGGTAGTAGCGCTCGGGGAACCCGTAGAAGTCGTAGACGAGCGGGACGGTGCGTGTCGCGCCGACGGTGACCGGCGCCGACTCCCAGTGCGCGGAGACGACGAGGATCGCCTTCGGCCTCGGCAGTCGCGCGGCCCACTCGGCGAGCTCCTTGGGCCAGACGTCGTCGTCCACGAGCGGCGGGGCGCCGTGCCCGAGGTACACGGCGGGCATGCGCGCAGGGGTCTTCACGCCGGGGGTCACGTCCGGTCCAACGCCGTCGCCCGCGCGATCATTCCGGCTCACCGGTCCATAGTGTCGCCGATCACATCGAGATGGGGGACGACCATGGCCCAGCGGAAGGTGGCGAGGAAGGCCACGAAGGCGAGCGGCGGGCTCACGCCGGAGGAGCGCGCCGCTCTGCGGGAGACGGTCCGCGAGCGTAAGGGCCCGAACGACGAGAGCGCGGTGCTCGCGGCGATCGCGAAGATGCCGCCCGCGGAGCGCGCCGTGGCGAAGCGGGTGCACGATCTCGTCAAGGCCGCCGCTCCGGGCCTGACGCCGAAGACCTGGTACGGGATGCCGGCGTACGCGAACACGGAGGGCAAGGTCGTCTGCTTCTTCCAGGACGCGAACAAGTTCAAGGCGCGCTACGCGACGCTCGGCTTCAGCGACACCGCGAGCCTCGACGACGGCGCGATGTGGCCGACGTCCTTCGCGCTCACGAAGCTGACCGCGGCCGAGGAGAAGCGCATCACCGACCTCGTGAGGAGAGCGGCGCGGTAGCGGCCGCCCCGGGTCACCGCAGGATGACCCCGCGCGGAAGCGCCGTGCGGGTGACGCCGACGGGGCCTGATGCGACCGTCATCTCGGCCGTCCGCCGCGTGGCCGGATCGAGGACCGTGAACCGGCGGTCACGCCCCTCGCGAGGAGCGGGGCGACGGTGCCGGGCGGGGCGCGCCGGCGAGCTCCTGCCGCTCGCGAGCGCGCTCGCCGGAGCGGTCAGTGGCCGTGCCTCCCTGGCACATGCGGACATCCGCCCGAAGAGACGCCGCCAGCGGCGTGCCTGCTCGCAGACACGCAAGCGCCAGGGTCGAAGAGAGCCGAGGGGACCGCGCTGCGGCTGCTGGCGAGGGAGGATTCGTGTGAGCGTCGTTCGGCGGATGCCTCGAGTTGGCGGAATGTCACTTCCGTCATGCCCGCCGCGGCGCGGTACGTGATCCACCCGAGGCGAGACGCCGCCCGCGCGAGCTCGCGCGCGTCGGTCTCCGGCACGTCGAGAAGGCGAGCGGGGAGCGTACGGAACAAGCCTGAGCCCGTCGCGTCGCACAAGTGACCCAGGTAGAGCGCGTATGCAGCCGCGGCCGGGGTCGAACGGGGATGGGCGCGCGTCTTCTTGCTGCGTCCACGCAGGTGCCCCGATTGTGTCCAGGAGCTCGCGACGTTCCGGCCGATCCGCGCGAGGACGTCCCTGGTGGACCGCCGCGGGAAGGCCCGACCCACCGCCTCCGAGAGCTCGGTGGCCGACACGGCCGAGCCGACGCCGGCCTCCAGGATGAGCTCAGCTGTCGCGCGCAGCAGCGGGTCGCGCGCGATGGCGCAGAGCAGCGCGACCAGAGGATGCGCTTCGACGTCGCTCGACCACATCCGTCGCAGGCTGGCGAAGACGGGCACGTCGCTCCGCAGCGCGTAGAGCTCGCGGAGGTGGCGCAGAGACTTCGCCCTCGTGGCGAGGGTCGATCTGCCGAGGACGTTCTCGGACACGACCGCCGCCGCGTAGTCCTCATACGTGGCATCGACCGGCGTGGCGCGGAGCAGAGTCTCCAGCTCGGCGAGCATGATCGCCCGGCTCGAGTGGGTGCCGGCGGGCTCATTGCTGAATCCCGCGGCGAGCGCGGAGGCGGGGACGTCCACGCGCATCCGACGCCCGAGCGGCCGGCCCCGCGGCGGCTGACGGATCGCCGTCCGGGCCGGCCGCGAGCGCTCCGTCCTGACTCGTTCCCTTCCACTTCCCCTACCTGCGCGAGCCGGGTGCTCAGGATGATCGCGCAGCGCGGCGGTCGCGATCAGCCGCTCACGTCCGGTCCTGTATCCAGGGACCGGACGCTAGGTTCCGGTCACCGCGCTCTTGCCGTCCGCGACGACGGCCGACCGTAGGGCCGCAAGTTCGCCTGCGAGATCCTCGATGCGATGCGTGACCCCGGCGGAAGCGAATACGAACTCGACCGCTCGCACCGGGATGTGGAGCGTCTCGGCCACCAGCCAGGCATACGCGGCGCCCTGCAGGCCGTAGGAGGCGGCGCGTTCGGGCACGTCGCTCGCGGTGATCTTGTCGGTCTTGTAGTCGACCACGACCGCGACGCCCGCATCCAGGTAGAGCAGGTCGATGAAACCCTCGAGGATCGCACCGTCGATCCGCGCTCCGACCGGGACCTCTCGCAGGTAGCGGCCAGAGGCGACCGCCCGCCGCACCGCTTCGCTCTCGCATGCAGACCGGACGAGGCGCTCGACCTCGTCCGCGCGCTCCGGGACCCCTTCGACCGCGGCCTGCACACGCGCGAGGCGCTCGACACCGTCGAGGCTGGCGAGATCGACCGCCTGGAGCACAGCGTGGACAGCACGGCCCAATGCAGTCGCGGCACGCCCGCGCGGGTAGCGCGGCTTTGCCTCTTCGTGGTCCCCGGATACCTTCCCTCCCTCCTTCAGGCCGGTCGCGGTCAGAAGCCGCAAACCCGCAAGATCGTTGACCCTCTCTAGACGTGCGCGGGCCCATTCCTCTTCGCTCCGAGAATGAGCGCCAATGTCCTCGTGCGCGGTCCCGGCGATCTCGACCACGGGGGCCGGCAGGGGCTCGATCACCACCTTCCGCGCGAGTGCCAGCTTCTCGATCGTGGCCGCGAGCGCGACGGCTTGAGCGGTGGTTTCTCGCTCTTTCCGGTAGAGGCTGAGCACGAGATGGTCGCGTGCCCGTGTGGCGGCGACGTAGGAGAGGCGAAGGGTCTCCGCCTCGGCGAGCTGCCTCTCACGGCGTTCGAGCTCGGCGAAGTTCGCCGTCGTCCAGGTCCGCTCGTCGTCGTACCTGTTCTTGATGCCGACGGCGAGGGCATCGGCGACGCGGTCCGCCAGGACCATCGGAGGGCTGAACGCGCGGGTGGAACCCCATCCCGTGAGGATCACGACCGGGAACTCGAGGCCCTTCGAGCCGTGCACCGTCAGGACCCGCACCGCGTCCTCGTCCTCCTCCGCGAGCGCGGACGAGACGTCACGCCGCTGCTCGTTCTGCAGGCTCTCGATCCAGTCGACGAAGCCGCGCAGCGTCGGACTGCGGGCCACCGAGAACTTGCGGGCCCGATCGAGGACGTAGCGATAGCGCCGCCAGGACTCGCGCGGCCGGGCCTCGCCGAACGCGCCGGCCACGAGCATCCGCCGATCGAGCACCTTCTGGATGAGACCGGGAAGCGTCATCCGGTGCTTCGCCAAATGCAGCTCCCGGAGCACCGCGAGGGCACTCTGGATGCGTTCGACGGTCCCGTCTCCAGGGAACTCGAAGCTCCAGCGCCCTCCGCTCTCCACCCACTCGAGCAGCTCGACGTCGCTGATGCCGAACGCGACCGACCGGAGCGCGGCGATGAGCGCGACCTCGTCGGACGGATCGTCGATGGCGCGGAGACATGAGACGAGGTCGCGCACCTCCTGCGTTTGTACGATCAGCTCACCGCTCTCGATGCGATAGGGAACGTGCTCGCGATCGAACGCGCGCTCGAGCCGGCGGAGGTTCGTTCGCGAAGGGATGAGCACGGCGATGTCGCTGAATCGAGCCGGCCGCCGCTGACGCGCCGTCCCCTTGCCATCCGAGACCTCCCAGTCCTCGTCCACCGCGCGACGGGCCGTGCGCGCGACGCCGACCGCCTCCGCTTCCCGCACCGCGGGCTGGTCCGCGTCCAGAGCGGCGCCGAACGTCCAGAGGCCCGTTGCGGTGTCGGCCGCTTCCGCGGCGAGCGGGATGTACGCGGGCTGCACGGCAAGCGCGTGCTGCATGTGCTGCGAGTAATGGGCGTTCACGAACTCGAGGATCCGCGGCACGGAGCGGAAGTTCTGGGTGAGCTCAAGAGAGCCACCCATCCTCGCCTCCACGGTCTGGTACAGGGCGATGTCCGCGCGGCGGAAGCGGTAGATGGACTGCTTCGGGTCGCCGACCACGCAGAGCTTCCCGGGCACGAGCGGAAGGGATCGCCAGTCGGTAGCGGTCGCGCCGACCTCGCTCGCGAGGTAGAAGGCGATCTCCGCCTGGAGCGGATCGGTGTCCTGGCACTCGTCGATGAAGACGCGCATCCAACGCTGCTGGGCGCGCCGGCGCACCTCGAGGTCATCACGGAGCAGGTCGCGGGCCCAGGTGAGCAGATCGTGGAACGTGGCGACGCCGCGACGCTTGCGATCGTCCGCGCTCTCGAGGACCGCGCGCCGCATCGAGCCGAGAAGCGACGTCAGGACGGCACGCTTGTGGGCCTCCAAGATGTCCCGCGCCCGCTGCTCGATATCCCGCAGGCCGCCCTTGAGCGTGCGGAGCGTCGCATCCGCTCCTGCGCCGTAGCGCTCCTTCCACTCCCCCATGTTGCCCGCGCTCTTACCTTCGATCCGCTCGACCAGGCGGGTCGCTTCGAGCGCCGGCTCCTCCGTCGACGCGGTCGCCAGTCGGTCCGCCACCACGCCGAGGCCGGTGAGAGTGCGTGCGATCGGCTCGGCAGACATCTCGGGAAGCAGCTCGCGTGTGAGTCGCTCGATCATCCGCGCGATCGTCGCTGCGCCAGCGACCGCGTCCTCGGCTGCGGGGGCGGCGGGCCACGGCGGCGCCGGCGTCAGCAGGTCGTAGTGGTCGTGGAGACCGCGCATCAGCGTGGCCAGTTGGTCCGGAGCCAGACCGAGGAGCAGCGCGCGTCGCGCGACGTCGCGGTCCGGGCCCGAGCCGAGCGCATCGAAGTACGCCCGGAACTGCTCACCGAGCTCGGCGTCCTGCTGGATCTCATCGAGCATCTCGAAGTTGGGGGGCAGCCCGGCCTCGAGGGGGAATGTGCGCAAGAGCGATCCAGCGAACGCGTGAATGGTGTCGATGGCCGCTTCGTTGATCTCCCTCGCCGCCGCTGCGCACCGCTCGCGCGCCTCGGCGGACATGGGGCTGTCCACCGCCTCCTCGAGCCCTTCCCGGATGCGGGCGCGGAGCTCGGCGGCAGCCGCTTCGGTGAACGTGATCGCCACGATCTCGCGGGCGAGCAGCTTCTCCGCGGCGACGAGCGCCACGACACGCGAGACGATCTCGCTCGTCTTGCCGGTACCAGCGCCGGCCTGGACGAAGAACGTCGTGTCGAGCTCGCTCCGGAGGCGCTCTCGCTGAGCTTGGTCGGCAAGCCCGGTGATCTTCACGGCGCGACCTGCAGAGCGCGGTGGAGCCCCCTTGCCGGATCGGACGACTTCCGCGCGGCGAGCTGGTCTCGCGCCGAGGGGCAGATGCGGTCGTACTCGCAGTACACGCAGTTGTCCCAGCCGAAGACGCCGGGACGCATCGACTCCTCACCCGGCACCTGCGGGAACGCCCCCGCGGCGACGCCGCGATGGATGATCTCGACGACCTCCGCCAGCCGCTGCTCGAGCTCGGGAGTGATCGCGACGTCCGTCATTTCGAACTTGTAGCGCGATACGACCTGCCAGTAGGCCGCCTCGACCAACGGCTCCGCTACGCCGAGAGCACGCAGCTGCTCCTTCACCACCCGCCCGTACACCGCGAGTTGCAGCTGAGTGCCCGCGACGAGAGGGTCCGCCTCGAGCGCCTTCCGGTCGACCCGCCCGGTCTTGTAGTCGAAGAGCCGGGCGCGCTCAGGGCGTTCCCGGTCGGGAGCCACGTCGACCCGGTCCAGCCTGCCCCGGAAACGCACCTCCGCTCCGCTTGGGGCGCTGATCGCGCCGGCGGGCCACTCCCCCGCGGGACCGAAGGCCTGCTCGAATCGCAGCGGGACCCAGCCCCCGCTCGCGCGCATCTCCTGGTCCTTCAGGAGGAGTGTGTGAAGGTCGCGAAGGATCGACGCCCTCTCGTTCTCCCAGGCGAGCGCGTACCCGGATCGTCCACGCGCTTCGATCAGCGCGAACTCTTCCGCCGCGATGCGGTCCAGCCGCGCGTGATCCTGCGGCGTATACGTCTCGTTCCGACCCGGTCGGCCACTCGTCGCGAGATCCTGGAAGAACCGCTGGAGGATCCGATGGATGAGGCTCCCCTTGACCGCTGGGATGATCGACCAAGCTTCGTCATCCTCGGGCTGGGAGGTCTCTTCCACGAAGAGCACCCGGTCGAGGAAGTAGCGGAAAGGACACAGCGCCCACTGCTCGAGGGCCGAAGGCGAGACGGCCGTGCGCGTCAGACCCCCGCGCAGCCGGGCTGACGACGTGGCCACGGCCTCAACGTTCCCGTCGAACTCGGTCAGGGCGGGCGAGTTCCGAGCACGCTGAACGTGGATGATCCGACTGAGCGGAAGATCCACGCGACGAGCCACCGCGGCGTGCTCAAGCGAACCGCGCATCGACGCGGTGCGTGCCTCGGCCACGCGACGCTCCGCGAGCTCCAGGTGCACCGGCCCGTTCGCGAGTCCCTCGTCGGGTGATCGCACGCGGAAGAACGGGCCGTGCGAGGTCATGTTGCGCAGTTGCGCGGCGCTCACCCGCCGCCCCTCGAGATCGCTCGCGATCTCGAGCAGCCATGGCGCGGCGTACAGCGGTCGTAGCTCCGAGTCCCACGCCGGAGCACTGAGACGGAGAGTTCCTCCATCCGCCGCGGCCGAGGCCGCGGCAGCGCGGAAGGCGCTCCGCTCTTCGACGAGACGATCCGCTGAGACACCGGGCGGGTCGCCTTCAGGGAACACGGGATCGGGCGGTGCCTTCGATGGGAAAGCCCCCTCGGCCATGCCGACGATGTGCACGCGGTCGAAGGCCACTCCCCGAGCTGCGGCCACCTGGCCGATGACGACTCCGACGCCGATCTGCCCATTCGGCCGGCGCTGGCCTTCGAGGGCGGCCTCGAGGGCGCGTCGGAACACCGGAAGCTCGACCGTTCCATCGATGATCGCCGCGCCGCCGAGGCCGTCGATGACGTCATCGACAAGGTCCGCGGCCTGTCGCTCGTCGTCCTCGGCGTGCGGCGGGACGAAGCGCCGCCGAAGCGCTTTGGCCCACGCGACATATGCGGACCACGTCTGTTCGGTCGGAGGCCTCACGGCATCGGCGACCCCAGAAAGCTCAGAGGCGATGGCGGCCGCGGTCGCGGCCTCGCGCTGGCGGAAGCGTTGCTGCCCCTCGCTGATGCCGTCTTCCGAAGCCGCGAGACGGTGCTCCTCAGCGAGGCGCTCGAGGCGCTCCTTCCACTGCGCGGGTCCGCGTACGACCCGCGCACTTCGCGACAGTCGATTCCATTCGGCGAAGGAGGGCTCCGTGTAGCCAGCCGGCGGCAGCGTGCTCCGCCACTCAAGCACGGCGAGTCGTGCGAAGTCAGCATCGGCCAGAGCGAGCAGGCGCAGAAGTCCCTGCGCCACGAAGCTCTCGCTCAGCGGCCGCCCCTCGAGCGCGGCGAAAGGCAGGCCCGCAGACCGCAGGACCTCTGGGACGAGAACGGCATACGGCGCGCGCGAGCGCCAGAGCACTCCGATCCGGTTGAGCGGGATGCCAGCATCGAGGTCGGCGAGGATGAGTCGGCACACCGCCCGGATCTCCTCGTCTGCGGTCGGTGCGACGATCACCTGCCGGAGTGCCGCAGGTACCTCCGAACTCGCGTGAGCCACGTCGCCGAGTCGGAGGTCGGAACAGATCAGCGTTCTCTCCTTGTCGGCGAGCGGGTCACCCGTATCGGCGATGGCCACCTCCACCGTCGCGAGCTCGCCGATAGCGCGGATGAGCCGCGCTGCGGTGAGCGGCAGCACCGTTGGCAGGTACACGAACACGTCCCCAAGATCGCGTGTCGAGAGGCCGCCAATGCGTATCTCATCCGTCGCCGCGTCGACGCCCGCGCGGTCGTCGTAGAAGAGGTGGGATCCTAGGAGCTCTTCGTACTGCCGGTACGCGGCGAAGGAGGCTCTCGCCATCCGGCCTCGCGCCACCCACGAATCGAGGTCGGCACTGGAAACCTCGCGTTCCCTCAGCCTCCCGAATAGCTCACGCAGCGTGTCAACGAGCGCGGGATGCTCGGCGACAGCGCCGAATCCTTCGCCGATCGCCCGGACCGAGCGGCGGATGAGAGCGTCCTCGGCGACCGCAGTGAGAGGGCGCAGTCCCGACCGCGCGAGGCGGACCGAGCCGAGGCGCTCCGCCAACCGCGCGAGGATCTCGAAACGCACGTTCGCATAGCCCTCCTGGGCGAGCTCGCGCCGAAGCCACAGCCCGACGTAGTGGTTCGGGACGATGACCGTGACGGGGTGGAGAGGATCGTCCTTCTGGGCGCCGCGAATCCGGCCAAACAGCCACTGCACCGAGGCCTTGCCGGGACGGACGGCGATCCCACGAAGCGTCATATCGATGCGAGGCGTGGCGCGAATGTCCCGGTGTCACGCGCGGAGCCGCTCGCGACCATCGCTTGTAGCCCCGTGCTCCTCAGTTGTGACCTGGAAGGATCGCCGGAAGAGATGCGCCTCGTAAACGCCATTTGCTCCTCCGCGAGCGCGCGCAGCTGCTCCCGGAGCAGGTCAGGCGCCGGCCGGGAGGACCGTCGCAACGAACTTGTGGCAGTAGCCACGGAATGGAGCACCCAGGCTGACTACGAGGAAGACCGCGGCGTGCTCGCCAACGCCGCCGAAACTGCGCGGGCGTCGCTGACCAACAGGCACGGAAGCGAACCTCCCATGCCACCGCGGGTCTGTGACCGGAAGCGAGTGCGTGCTGCCGCAAGTGTGAATGCTGCTCGAACACGCTTCCTTCCTGTGACGGTCGCCTCAATGATCCACTCCACGTTCGTCGGAGCGACGGCGAGCAACGAAGCTCGCGCTGGGCTCGCGTCGAATCGCACCGCAGCAATGCGCGTCGAAGCGTCGCCAAACAGGTCGGACCCTTCGAAGCGAAGCCTCCGTAGCAGCCGAGGGGTCTCCAGCCGAGGCAGGCGACCGACTGTGACCACGCGATCGGTCATGAGTTCCCAATTCTCTGGCTGATAGCGGTCGGGGGTTTGTCCCGTCACTTCCACTCGGACCACGTCGAATGGTCCGAAGCCGCGACATGAGTCTTCACTCAGCGGGCCGTTGCCCCTAGGCACCGGACGCACCCACGTCGCCGGATCGTCGGTGCGGACTCCCGCGACGCAGCGTCCACCCTCGCGCCAGGAGTTCGCAAGGCAGACGAACTCAAGCTGCTGTGTCATAGGTGGACAACATCGGCGTCGCCCCACAGTCGCGATAGATGCTCCGCGAGGAGGCGTCGATGGCACCGCTCCGGTCCGGCCTCGCTGCACAGAAGCACGGTCCTCTCTGTGAGGTCGGACGGCTTGACGATGGTCGCGACATCGCGTTCTGCCATGAGCCTCAAGAACCTTTCCGCGTACTCGTCCCATGCGATTCGAACCTCCAATCGCCTGATCCAGAGGCTGGGGAACGTTCTTTCGTGCATCCGATCCGATCCGAGCACGAAGTACGACGGTGAGCGGTCCCACATCGACAGGCGATCGGAGGAACGTGCGCCTCGGTGAAGCTCCTGCCGCAGGCGGGGCACTCGTAGCGTCGCTTGCGCCAGCGCAGCCAGGTCGGCCGGCAGTGGATGGGCAGGTCGCGCACCAGGACCATGGGCCGCTCCTCGGGCACGAGCGCTGCGGCGCCGCACTCGGGACAGAGCCCGCCCTTCGCCTCGCTCTCGACCTCGACCTCGAGACCGGCGAGCTCGCCCGGACCGCAGCCGATGACGCGCCGGCCTGGGATGTTGAGCGGGACCGGGATACAGTCGTCCTTCATCCGTCGACCCCTTCCTCGCCACTGAGTGAGATCGCGGCGAGTCTAGGAAGGCCGGCGGACGCTTCTTCTTTCCTCGCTATCCCCGCTCATTCGCGATGAACCCGGTCTTCGAGCGCCGTTGACGATTGGGGCTCCTCGCTAATTCGTGTGGGTACGCTGAGCTCCGCAGGGTGGCCGGGGAGCCAGGGGCTGCCGCTGCGGAGGCTCCTGCGCGCGCGAGGTGCAGCAGCTCTTCGAGAAGGCCCTCGGCCTCGTCCCGCCGTGGAAGGTCACCCGCTCTGAGTCCGATCCCAAGGCCCAGCGCCTCGACCTGTTCCTCGACTTCGAGCGGGGCGCGCGGTTCCGCTGTCCCGCGTGCGGAGCTGAAGGCTGTCCCGTTCACGACACGGAGGACGAGGAGTGGCGGCACCTCAACTTCATGCAGTACCCGCTGTACCTCCACGCGCGGGTGCCGCGCGTCCGCTGCGAGAAGGATGGCGTGCGTCAGATCGATCTCCCCTGGGCCCGTCCCGGCTCGGGCTTCAGCCACCTGTTCGAGGCCTTCGTCATGACCCTCGCGGCGGAGATGCCGGTGAAGGCGATCGCCGACCTGCTCGGCGAGCACGACACGCGCATCTGGCGCGTCGTCCACTTCCACGTCGAGCGGGCCCGGGCCAGGGAGGACTTCTCCAAGGTCCGCCACGTCGGGGTGGATGAGACCAGCCGCCGGCGGGGCCAGCGCTACGCGTCGCTCCTCTGCGACCTCGAGCGCGCGAGGCTCCTCTTCGCCACGCCGGGCAAGGACGGCGGCGCGTTCGGCCGCTTCAAGGACGACCTCGTCGCCCACCGCGGTGAGCCGGCGCAGCTCGTCGAGCTGTGCATGGACATGTCCCCCGCGTACGTCTCGGGGGCGACGGAGCACTTCGCGGGCGTGCCCATCACCTTCGACCGCTACCACCTCATGCAGGACCTCAACTTCGCCCTCGACCAGGTCCGCCGCTCCGAGCAGGCCTCCCGGGCGCTCCCCGCGCGGCACCTGTGGAGCCGCCGCCGCCGAACGCAGCTTCCGACGCTCAAGAAGAGCCGCTACCTCTGGCTGAGGAACCCCGCGAAGCTGAGCGACCGCCAGCGCGCCGAGGTCGAGCGGCTCTCGGCGGTCCACGACAGGACCGGCAGGTCGTACCGCATCGAGCTCGCCTTCCAGGAGCTGTACACGCAGTGCCCCGAGGAGGCCGAGGCCTACCCGCGGCGCTGGTACGCCTGGGCCATCCGCTCGCGGCTGATCCCCATCGTCGAGTTCGCCCGCACGGTCAAGCAGCTCTGGGACGGCGTGCTGCGCTGTTTCACCAGCAAGGTGAGCGACGGCATCCTCGAGGCCATCGGCAGCCTCGTGCAGGCGGCGAAGCGTCGGGCTCGCGGCTACCGGACGACCGAGAACCTCATCGTCATCGCCTCCCTCGTCGCGGGGAAGCTGGACCTTGCTACCCACACGAGTTGGCGAGGAGCCCCGATTAGCCAAGACCCTACCGGGCGGCTTTAATCAGTATCCGACCGAGGGTTCGCGGGGGAGATCTGCGTGTACAGGGTCTGCATCGATGTAGGCGGGACGTTCACCGACTGTCTCGTGCTCGACGGCCACGGCCAGGTCCGGCAGTTCAAGTCGCCGACGACGCCCGCGGATGCGTCGGTCGGCTTCCTGAGCGCCGTCGCCAAGGCGGCGCGCGGCTACGGGCAGGACACCAAGACCTTCCTCGGCTCGGTCGAGCTCCTCGTGCACGGGACGACGCTGGCGACGAACACCTTGATCAACACCAGCGGCGCGAAGACCGGCATGATCACGACGAAGGGCTTCCGCGATGTCGTCGAGACGCGCCGCGGATACAAGAACGTCCGAACGTCGATGTACAACGTCTTCGTCCCACCGTATCGGCCGCTCGTCCCGCGACGCCTGCGTCTCGAGGCCGAGGAGCGCTCGCTCTACACCGGCGAAGTGGCGACCGCCCTGCGCGAGGACGACGTCCGCGCGGCAGCGCGGAAGCTGCGCGCCGAGGGCGTTGAGAGCGTCGCGATCTGCTTCCTCCATTCGTACGCGCAGCCCGCGAATGAACGACGCGCGACGGAGCTCGCCAGGGCGGAGATGCCTGGGACCTACGTGACCTCATCGCATGAGATCCTTCCCGTCTGGCGGGAGTTCGAGCGCTTCTCAACGACCGCGGTGTCCGCGTACACCGGTCCGGTCGTCGAGCGCTATCTGCGGAGCCTGGAAGCCCGGCTCGCGGCTTCGGGCTTCCGAGGGCAGCTCCTCCTCATGCTGTCGAGCGGCGTCGTCGAGACGGTCGACTATTGCGTGCCCCGCGTGGTGTATCTGATCGGTTCGGGGCCTGCGGCCGCACCGGCGGCCGCGCTGCACGCCGGTGCCGCCTCCGGGCGACGTGATCTCCTCTCCGTCGACATGGGCGGGACCTCGTTCGACGTATGCATGATCCGCGGTGGCGAGATCCCGACCACGACCGAGGGATGGGTGCAGGACGAGCGCGTCGCCATCAAGATGGTGGACGTCCACTCGGCCGGGGCGGGGGGCGGATCGATCGCGTGGATCGACTCCATCGGCCTCCTCCGGGTCGGACCTCGGTCCGCCGGGGGCGATCCCGGCCCGGCCTGCTATGGCAAGGGCCTCGACCCCACGGTGACTGACGCCGACCTCCTCCTCGGATACGTACCCGCGGACTTCTTCCTCGGCGGGGACATCAAGCTCGACGCTACGCGCGCGGAGGCCGCGATGATGCGCGTCGGCACGCCGCTGGGCATGACCGCGCGCGACGCGGCGCAGGCCGTCTTCACCGCGGTGAACTCGTTCATGGCCGATCAGATCACGGAGGTCGCGACGATGGGCGGCCACGACGTGAGGGACTTCGCGCTCGTCGGCGGCGGCGGCGCGGGTCCCGTCCATGTCTCGTTCATCGCGGAGCTGCTGGGGATCCCGACGGTCATCGTCCCCAGTGTCGCTGCTACGTACTCGGCGTTCGGGATGCTCGCGATGGACATCGGCCGCCACTACTCGCGCTCGTACGTCGTGCGTGCGAAGTCGCTGGACCTCGAGCGGGTCCGCGCTCTGTATCGAGAGATGGAGCAGCAGGCCGTCGAGGGCCTCGGCGCGATGGGGATCGCGCGCGACGCGGTCGCCTTCACGCGAACGGCCGACCTCAGATACGTCGGTCAATTCCACGAGGTCGAGGTCGAGGTCCCGAGCGGGGAGCTCAGCGCCGCCGCGATGGAGCGCGCGATCGAGAACTTCCACGCCCGGCACAAGGCGCTCTACACGTTCAACATGCCCTGGCAGGCCGTCGAGTTCCTGACCTTCCACCAGAAGGCGACCGTGCCGCGACCGCCGTTCAGCCTCAGGCGCGTCGAGCCGGGTGGCAGGGACGCGTCGGCCGCGGTGAAGCGTCGGCGGACCGCGTGGTTCGGCGGCGTGCCGATCGAGACGACCGTCTTCGACGGCTCGAAGCTCCGTGCCGGCAATGTGATCGCCGGTCCGGCGCTCATCGAGGAGACGACGACGACGGTCGTCGTGCCCCCGTCCTTCACCGTCGTCGTCGACGAGCAGCGGAGCTACGTGCTCACGCTCGGCGAGCGGGCGGGGACGCGTGGCCGCACAGAGACGCGGGCGGTCGAAGGGGTCTCCCGATGACGGGAAGGACCGTCGACCCGATCACGCTGTCCACGGTCTGGCACGCCTTCCAGAGCATGGGCCGCGAGATGCGCCACGTGATCGACCGCACCGCACAGAACTACCTCATCGCCCAGCTGCACGACATGGCCGCCGGGATCTGGGACGTGAAGGCTCGGACGATCGCGGTGCCCGAGGGTCCCACCTCGATGTTCCTGTCGCAGCACTTCACGGTGGAGTACGTCCTCGAGAAGTTCGGGGCCGACCTACGTCCAGGCGACGTGATCCTCACGAACGATCCGTACAAGGGGTACTGCAATCACCTGCCGGACTGGGGGTTCTTCCGGCCGATCTTCTATAAGGGTGAGCTCCTGTTCATCGCCCTGACGCGAGGGCACCAGCTCGACACAGGCGGCTCGTTCCCTGGCGGGTACTTCCCGAATGGGTACGACATCCACGCCGAGGGGATCATGATCCCGCCGATCAAGGTCGTTGACGAGGGTCGCGAGCGCAGCGACGTCCTCGAGCTCATCTGGAACAACGTGCGGTGGCCCGAAGGCGTACGGATCGACAACTACGCGCTCATGGCCGCGCTCAAGGTCTGCGACGACCGGATCGTCGCTCTCCTCGACAAGTACGGACGGAGCACCGTCCTCGAGTGCGTGGACGAGATGCTCGATCGGATGGAGCGGGCCGTTCGCGATCAGATCGCGCGCGTTCCGGAAGGGACCTACTACGGCGAATCGGCCTCCGACGACGACGGCACCGTTCTCGACGAGCCGGTGTGGGTCCGGTGCGAGGCGACCTTCAAGGGCGACGAGATGGTGCTCGACTTCTCGAAGAGCGACGCGCAGCGGAAGGGATTCGTGAACTGCACCTACTCATCGACCTACAGCCGAGCGGTCGCGGGCAGCTTCCTCTTCTTCGACCCGGCCCTCGCGCAGTTCCACAACGGCGGGAGCATGCGGCCGATCTCGGTGGTCGCGCCCCCCGGCACCGTCGTGCACGCGGTGTATCCCGCCACCGTCGGAGGCTCGCCGGTGAACGTCGGGACCCAGGTCCTCGAGGCGACCTGCGCCGCGCTGTCGAAGGCGATGCCCGACCGCGCGGTCGCCGGCTGGGGACGCCGCCGCGGCCATTACATCTTCGGGATCGACCCCCGGAGCGGCGACCGGTACGTCCAGACGACCACCGACGCCGACGGCGGCTCAGGTGCGGTCGCGGGGTTCGATGGGTTCGAGGGCGCGCTGGGCATGTCCGGCCTCGGATCGATCACGCGCGGCAACGTTGAGGAGGTGGAGATCCGCTTCCCGTGGCGCGCCGTGAAGTGGCACTTCGTGCCTGACATGGCCGGCGCCGGCCGCTGGCGCGGAGGCAGCGGGACGCTGTGGGAGTGGCAGAACGTCGGCGGTGACGTCGGCGTGGCCACCGGGTCCTCGGACGGGGATCTCACGCAGCCCCCCGGCGCGGCGAGCGGCCATCCCGGACCGCTCTCCCGCATGTACATCCGACGTGGCGATGAGGTCCTCGCGGCCCGCACGCATCGGATGATCCAGGTCAAGACCGGCGAGGTCCTGGGCAAGGTGAGCGGCGGCGGCGGCGGCGTCGGCGATCCGGCCGAGCGCGATCCACGAGCCGTCCTCGAGGACGTCCTGGACGAGAAGATCACGGTCGCGCACGCGCGAGAGGTGTACCGGGTCGCGATCGATCCGGCTGACCTCCGGATCGACGAGCCGGGCACCTCGGCGCTGCGCGTGCGCCCCGACTGACGGAGGAAGGCGACGCCCGCCCCGAACGACACAGACCTCCTCGCGCCGCTCGAGCGCATGTGGCTGATCAGGGCCTTCGAGGAGAAGGTGTCCGAGATGTACGCGCGCGGGGCCGTGCGGGGGCTCATCCACCTCGGCATCGGCCAGGAGGCGGTCGCCGTCGGCGCCTGCTTCGCGCTCGAGCCTGACGACCTCGTCGTGGGTGGCCATCGCTCGCACGGGCATGCCCTCGCGAGGGGCGCCGACCCCGAGCGGCTCCTGGCGGAGATCGCCGGCCGCGCGAGCGGCTACTGCGGAGGGAAAGGCGGCTCGATGCACATCGCCGCGACAGATGTCGGCTTCATCACGGCGACCGGGGTCGTCGGCGGGAACGTCGCCCTGGCGCTCGGCGCGAGCCTCACCGCGATGTCGCGCGGAGGCGGCCAGGTCGCGGCGGTGTTCTTCGGGGACGGCGCGGCCCAGACGGGTGTGTTCCACGAGTGCCTGAACCTCGCGAGCCTCTGGCGTCTCCCGCTCGTCTTCGTCTGCGAGAACAACGGCTACGCCGAGTTCACGCCGCTGTCGGCCCACACCGTGGTCGCGGAGCTCTCGGCGCACGCGCGGACGTACGCCATGCCGACCAGGGCCGTGGACGGGAACGACGTCCTGGCAGTGCGCGATGGGGTGCGCGCGGCGGCCGCACTCGCGCGTGAGGGAGCGGGTCCCTCGTTCGTCGAATGCATCACGTACCGGCTACGAGGTCACTACGAAGGCGACCCCGCGAAGTACCGCGAGCTCGCGGAGCTCGCCGAGTGGAAGGAGAAGGATCCGGTAAGGCGATACGAGGCCGTGCTCGCGGAGCGGGGCGCGCTCGGGGGCGAGGATCGCGCACGCATCGAGCGCCGGGCGCGCGACCGTGTCGAGACCGCCGCCTCGGCCGCTCTGGCCGCGCCCTTCCCCGGACCAGCCGACCTGATGACCGACGTCCTCTCGAGACCCGCCGGTGCCTGAGCTGCGATCGATCGACGCGATCCGCGACGCGCTCCGGTCCGAGCTGGCGCGCGACCCGCGCGTCGTCCTCCTGGGCGAGGACATCACCGTGGGAGGTCCCTTCGGCGCGACGAAGGGGCTCGTCGACGAGTTCGGGGAAGCCAGGGTCCGGAACACGCCGATCAGCGAGGCCGCGGTGATGGGGCTGGCGGTCGGCGCCGCCGCGACGGGCATGCGCCCTGTCGTCGAAGTGATGTTCATGGACTTCATCACCCTGGCGATGGACCAGCTCGTGAACCACGCCGCGAAGCTCCGCTACATGACCGGTGGGCAGCTTCGCGTTCCGCTCACGATCCGTGTCCAGGGCGGGGCGGCCGCGAGCTTCGGCGCGCACCACTCGCAGAGCCTCGAGGCCTGGCTCACGCACGTCCCGGGCCTCAAGGTCGTCGCCCCGGCTACCCCGGCAGACGCCCGAGGTCTTCTCATCGCCGCAATCCGGGACGACGACCCCGTGATCTTCATCGAGCACCGGGCGCTGTACTGGACCCGAGGACCCGTCCCGGACGGTCACGATCCCGTGCCGATCGGGCGCGCGAAGATCGTGCGGCGGGGGGCCGACGTGACCGTGATCTCGTACTCGAGGATGGTCGGGATCGCGCTCGAGGCCGCCACGCGCCTCGCGGACGAGGGACTGGACGTCGAGGTGATCGACCTCCGGTCGCTGGCGCCGCTCGACATCGACACGCTCATCGACTCGGCCCGACGGACACGACGCGTCGTGGTCGCTCACGAGGCGGTCCAGCACGGCGGCGTCGGCGCGGAGATCGCGGCGCGCATCCAGGCGGAGGCCTTCGGGGAGCTCGACGCGCCGGTGCTTCGCGTCGGTGCGCCCTTCGTCCCCGTCCCGTTCTCCCCCGAGCTCGAGCGTCGTTTCGTTCCGGACGCCGACGACATCGCCGGCGCGGTCAGGTCGACCGTGCGACGGCCGTCCGCGGTGCCCGCGGGCTGACGCGCAGGATCTCGTGCTCCCGGATCTTCCGCGCGAAGACCTGCTCGGACAGCTGCGGACCATGCTCGTCATCCGGCGCTTCGAGGAGGCGCTCATCCTCCTCCAGCGGAGCTACGACGTCGGTCACTTCCATGTGTACATCGGGCAGGAGACCACCGGCGTCCCGGCGCTGGCGCTCCTCGAGCCGGGGGACGTCGCGTTCTCGACACATCGCAACCACGGCCATCTCCTGGCACGAGGAGCCGATCCCGGCCGGATGATGGCGGAGATCCTCGGGAGGGAGACCGGATACAACCAGGGGAAGGGCGGGACGCTCCACATCGCCAGCGCCGAGCACGGATTCCCGGCGACCTCGGCGAGCACCGGCGGGAACCTCCCGCTCGCGACCGGCGCGGCCTTCGCCTTCCGAGAGCTCGGCAGTGGACGCGTGAGCGTCGCGCTGTTCGGGGACGGCGCCGTCGAGGAAGGAGCGTGGCATGAGTCCGCGAACATCGCCGCCTTGCGGCGGCTGCCGGTCATCTTCCTCTGCGAGAACAACAGCCTCGAAGCCCTCGGCCAGAAGGCGAACGAGTACCCCTCGTCCACGCTGGCGACCCCCGATCTCACCGACGCCGCCAAGGTGTTCGGCATCCCAGCGGTAGCGGTGGACGGGACCGACCCCGGCGCGGTGCACGTGGCGATGACCGAGGCGATCCGGCGCGCCCGCGCCGGCGAGGGGCCCACGTTCATCGAGTCTCGGACGGTGCGCTGGCCCGGCAGCCGACCGCTGTGGCCGCAGCTGGCCACCGGGGAGACCGAACTCGCGATGGCCTGGGACCGGGCGCGGATCCCCGACGCGCATCGAGCGTGGTACGAGGTGAATGACGGGGTCCTCCGGTACGTGCGCGATCTCCTCGCCGCGGGACACGCGTCCGCCGAGGGCGTCAGCGCGCTCGATCGGGAGGTGCGAGAACGGACGGACACCGCGGTCCGCTTCGGCCTCGACAGCCCGTTCCCGTCCCCCGAGACCGCGATGCGCGACGTCTTCGCGCACGAGTGATCAACGTGCGGGAGGTCGCCTACGCCGAGGCTCTGGTCGACGGACTTCGCGAGATCCTCGCGAAGGACGAGCGGGCGTTCATCATGGGCGGCTACTTCCTCGGCCTCACGCCGCGGCGAACGCTCATGGCCAAGCTGCGGGACGACTTCCCGGCGCGCGTCTGGTATCCGCCGATCGCCGAGACGGGTTACGTCGGCACGGCGATCGGCGCGGCGATGGCCGGCCTGCGGCCGATCGTCGACATCGCCACGGCCTCGTTCATCTTCCACGCGTTCCCGCAGGTCGTGAACGAGGCCGCGAACATCCGCTACATGACGGGCGGCCAGACGAAAGTGCCGGTGATCTTCCACTTCAACCAGGGCATCCGCGGTGGCGGCGCGGCGCAGCACTCCCACAGCCCGCAAGCGATGCTCTGGAACACCCCTGGGCTCCTCATCATGGCGCCGTCGTCGCCGCGAGACGTCCAAGGGCTGCTCCGTACGGCGGCCACATGCGACGACCCTGTGGTCTTCGTGGATCACGTGAAGCTCTTCGAGGTCACGGGGCCCGTCTCCGAGGACGGGACGGCGATCCCGTTCGGACAGGCGGACGTGAAACGGAAAGGCACCGACCTCACGATCATCGCTACCTCGTACAGCGTCCAGGTCGCCCTCGCGGCCGCGGAGTCCCTGGCGGCGCGAGGCGTGAGCGCCGAGGTCGTCGACCCGCGCACGCTCGTTCCTTTCGACGGCGACACCGTCCTGGCGTCGGTCGCGAAGACCGGGCGCGCCGTCGTGGTCGACGAGTGCCACCGCCGCTGCGGCGTCGGCGCCGAGATCGCGGCCGTCCTCGCCGAGGAGGGATTCGGCTACTTGCGTGCGCCGGTGAGGCGCGTCGCCGCGCTCGACGTGCCGATCCCGTTCAGCCGTCCCCTCGAGGAGTACGTCGAGCCGACGGCCGAGAAGGTCGTGGCCGCGGCCCTCGAGATCGCGAAGTGACCGACGTCCATCTGCCGCGTCTCGGCGCGACCATGGAGGACGCGCAGATCGCGCGGTGGCTGAAGGCGGTGGGCGACCGCGTCACCGAAGGGGAGGCGCTCGTGGAGATCGACACGGACAAGGTGAGCGCGACGGTGGACTCGCCCGCGACGGGTCGTCTTACGGAGATCCGGGCTCACGACGGCGACACGGTCGCGGTCGGCGCCGTCCTCGCGGTCGTGGATGACTCGCCATGAGCGTCCTGTCGGCCCCGCTGCTCACGCCGCCCGACCCGCAGGCCGTGCGCGGCCCGGCCGAGCGCGACCTGCACTGGTCCCGCGTCCGACGGTCGATGGACGAGCACGGCCTTGACGCCCTGCTGGTCTTCGGACACGAGCGGTTCGGCGCCGATCACTACCTGACGAACGACCAGCCGGGTATGCACGTCGTCTTTCCCCGCGACGGCGAGCTGGTCGCGACGTCAGCCTTCGGCCACCTTCGCCAAACGGCCCACTTCGTGAGCGCCGCGCGTGGCGAGCTCTCGTGGGTCGCCGACGTCCGCGCCGGAGGATCCGGTCGGGTCCTGAGCGGCGTCCTGATCGAGAAGGGCCTCGCGCGCGCGAAGATCGGGGTCGTCGGCCTCGGCGGCCGGGGCGAAGGGTGGGTCCCTCACCGCACCTGGTCAGCGATCGCCGAAGCGCTTCCCGACGCGACGTTCATCGACATGCAGCACGAGATGACGCTGCTCCTGCTCGAGCGGAGTGACGCGGATCTCGCGTGCCTGCGCTATGCAGCGGCGGTCGGCGAGCGCGTCTGCGAGGCCATGCTCGACGCGATACGGCCTGGGGCTTCCGAGGCGGACGCCTACGCCGCAGCCATGGCCACGTACTCGCGGCACGGCGTGCGCACCGTCCCGCCGAGCACGCTCATGATGCAGAGCGGGAGCGACAACTTCGGTTGGGGACCTCCGGCGTGGCTGGCGAGGCCGCAGCCCGCGCGGCGGCTCGAGGCGGGAGACGTGATCCTCACCGAGCTCTTCGGCTATTACGGGATGATCGAGACGCAGCTTCAGCTCGCGGTCGCGGTCGGTCGCATCGACGCCGAGCAGGAGGCCTGCGCGACCGCGGCGCGCCGCGCCTATGAAGCGGGTCTGCGCGCGATGCGACCGGGCGTGACCTTCCAGGAGGTCTGCGACGGGATGGAGCGACCGATCGTGGAAGCCGGCGGCTGGCACCTCACGCCGCTCATCCAGACCATGAACCCGTTCGCCATCAACGGTCCCGATCGGCCGCCGCGGCCCGACCAGGCGCCATGGCTCGCGGCTCGCTACCGCATCCAGCACGGAGGCGACCGGACCGACCGCACGTGGGAGCTGAGGCCCGGCATGACGTTCGCGTTCGAGCCGAACGCCCACCTCGGCCGTCGGCGGGTCAACGTCGGTGGGACCGTCGTGGTCACGGCGGGCGGGGCGGAGGAGATGAACGAGATCCCCACCATGATCCGGCGCGTCCCGGCCTGATCGGGGGCCCGTCGCGGCCTCCGCGATCGGCGCACGAAGGACGGCAACGCGCACCGCTGCGTACGCGGCCAGCAGGACGAGGAGGCCTCCGCCCAGGAAGAGGGCGGCCTCGAGGCCGATCGCGCTGCCGGCGCCGCCGATGACGGTCGTCCCGAGCGGGATGAAGCCGACATAGACCATCCCTCGCACGCTCATGACGCTGCCACGGAGGCCGTCCGGCGTGCGGCCCTGCAGCACGGTGCTCGCCATCACCATGGAGAGCGCGGTCGCGAAGCCGAGGGCAAGGCTGAGAGCGATCGCAGGTGGGAGTGCGCGCCGCAGCGCGAAGACGCACACGGCAGCGCCGCTGATGACCGCGCTCGCGACGGCGACGGTCGCCCTGGCGCGCACGGCACCGAGGCTCGCCGCGACGAGCGAGGCACTGAAGGCGCCGAGCGCGGACGACGCGAGCAGCCACGAGAGCTCGGCGGGGCCGACCGCGAGCATCCCTCCGGCCGCCGCCGGCATGAGCTGCAGGTACGGACGCGCGAGGAGCGCCGATGAGACCGAGAGGACGAGCAGCCAGAGGACGACGGGATCGCCGCGGATGCATCTCATCCCGTCACGGATCGACCGAAGGAGCGCGACGCCGGCTCGCGGCGTCGGGAACGGGGGGAGCGCGCTGAGGGCCGCGGCGTTGACCAGATAGCTGAGGGCGTTCAGGACGAAGAGACCCCCGAGTCCGATGAACGGGTAGAGGACCGCCCCCGCGAGAGGCCCGACGATCGCCGGACCGTCCCAGGCGACGGAGTGCATGCCCACGGCGCTCGCGAGGTCGCGTGGCGGGACGAGCCGCGGGACGATCGATCGGCGCGTCGGGCTCGCGAACGCGAAGGTCGTCGCGTCGACCGCGGTGAGCACGAGGATCGGACCGAGCGTCGCGAGCCCGAGCAGCGTCAGCCCGCCGAGCGCCGCGGCCGTCACCGCGGCGATGAACTGGGCCGCGATCATGAGCCTGCGGCGGTCGATCCGATCCGCCACGGCGCCGCCGACGAGGCCGAGCGCGATCCCCGGGACGGCCCGGACGAGCCCGATGAGACCCAGATACGCCGGGGCGAGCTCGGGATGACCCTCGCGTACGGCGAGCTGCACCACGAGGTAGCCGACGCCGAACGTCTGCATGCAGGTCCCGACGTTCGAAGCCACGAGTCCGCTCCAGAAGATCCGGTAATCGCGATGCGCGAGCGCGCCGAAGGTACCGACCGTCTCGCGCGCGGGCGGCGCGGATGTCATGCGGTCATCGCGGGTCAGTCCCCATCCGCTCCGAGGACCTCGACCAGCTCATCGCACGCGCGGCGCAGGTGCTCGCGGATCGCGCGAGCGCCGCGATCGGCATTGCGCGTCCGGATGCACTCGCGGAGCTCGTCGTGGTCGTGGCGCGAGGCGTCCGTGTTCTTCGGGACGTGATATCGGTGCACGTCGTCGTGCAGCCGCAGGACGATGCGGCGCATCCGCTCCCGATGCGCGTGACGGTACAGCTCGCTGTAGAACGCCCGACGGGCCTCTCCTGCCTCGACGGGACGACGGACGAGCCGATCCACCCGCTCCGACATCTCGATGAGCTTCCTTGCTCCCGCCTCGTCGAGGTCGCGGATCGCGAGACGGGTGAGGTGCTCCTCGAGGAGGATCCGGAACTCGTAGATCTCGCGGACGTCACCCGCTGTGAGCTCGGCAACCTGCGCGCCCTTGCGCGCGTCGATGCGGACCAGACCTTCGGACTCGAGCCTTCGGAGCGCGTCCCGGAGGGGGATCCGGCTGACGCCGAGGCGCTCTGCGAGCCTCTCCTGCTGAAGCCGCTCGCCGGGACGGAGCTCGCCTCGAAGGATGCTCTGACGGAGCGACGCCGTCACCGCCTCTTCGACGCTTGGCACCAGCGGTACGGTCAGTCCACTGAGGCCGTGGCCACCCCTCGCTGACGCGCGCGCGGAAGGACGGGAGCAAGCGACGGCGCGCGCGCTTTCACGCGTCATGTCACGCCTCTTGCGTATCCTGCATACGGCCTAAGCCCAGCGTCGAGGAGCGCGTGTGAAGTTCGCCGTCCTCTTGCCTCAGACGAACCAGGTGGCCTCGACCGACGCGATCCTACGCGCGGCAGCCGCGGCCGAGGAGCTTGGCTTCGACGCGGTCTCGGTGCACGACCACATCCAGTTCAACGGCTGGTGGATCGCCTCGGGCTCGCGCACGTCGGTGCCCGGGGGCGACGACCGCACCCTGTTCGAGGCGGTGACGACGCTCGCGTTCGTCGCGGCGCGGACGGCGCGCGTCCGGCTCCTCACCTCGATCCTGCTGCTCCCGGTGCGCGACCCGATCGTCCTCGCGAAGCAGATCGCGACCGTCGACGTTCTCTCCGGCGGCCGTTTCACCTGCGGCGTCGGCGTCGGCCCGCCGCTCGAGGAGGCGAAGACGGAGACGACGAGGCTCGCGCAACACCGGACGAACGCTGAGAAGGAGTACGCGGCATTCGGGCTGCGTGGGAACCGTGGGCCGCGCATGGACGAGCACCTCCAGGCGATGATCTCCGTCTGGACCCAGGAGAAGGCCACGTTCCGCGGGCGTTACGTCTCGTTCGAGGACCTGGACGTCTTCCCGAAGCCGCTGCAGCGCCCCCGACCGCCGCTCTGGGTCGGCGGCCGCTCCGAGTTCGCGATGGAGCGCTGCGCCCGCTTCGGCGACGTCTGGAACCCGAGCCAGACGAGCCCGCGCCAGTACGCCGAGAGCCTGCCGGTCCTCCGTGCGAAGTTCGCGGCGCACGGCCGTCCGGCGCCGAGCGAGTACGCGACGAACATCTTCACGGCGATCGCCGAGACCGACGAGCTGGCGGAGCGGATCGCGGCCCCGGCCGTCGGGCCGATGTTCTACTCGGACGGCGAGTTCCGCGCGCGGACGATCGTGGGCGGACCGGCGACGTGGGTGCGCATCCTGCGCGAATGGGAGAAGGTCGGCCTCACGTACTGCGAGATCAAGCCCACCTATCACACCGTCGACGATCTCGTCGCGCAGCTCCGGCTGATCGCGCGCGAGGTGATGCCCGCCTTCGCCGCGTCCGAGCGCGTCTCCGCGTGAGCGTCACCGCGGGAGCGGAAGGGCCGACGGCGGGGGCCAGGCCCTGGGGCGACGTACGGCGACTCCTCGTCGAGCGCGCGCGGGTCCGCCGGCAGCCTTTCCTCGACACGCGGGCCGACGAGGTGGAGCAGGTCCTCGCGCGTCTCGACTCGGTCGAGCCCGCGCCGTGGGTCGAGGCCTTCGGAGCGCTGGCGGAAGCGCACGAGCGCGCCGCGCGCGGAGCCGAGGCGGCCGGCGACCGAGAGCGCGCCGCCGCGGAATGGCTGCTCGCCGCCGGCTACTGGCGCGTGGCGCGCTACCCCGCGCCGACCTCGGCGCCGAAGCGCGCCGCGCACGAGCGGGCGCGCTCGAGCTACCTCGCGGCCGCGCGTTACTTCGACCCTCCGCTCGAGGAGGTGCGGATCCCGTTCCGCGGGAGGGCCGGCGATGGGGACCACGTGCTTGCGCATCTCCGGCGCCCCCACGGCCTCGAGCGGCCGCCGGTGGCGGTCGTCTGGGGCGGGATCGACGCGTTCAAGGAAGAGAGGCGAGGCGACGCGTATCTCGCCGAAGGGCTCGCGACGCTCGCCATGGAGATGCCGGGGATCGGCGGCTCGCCCATCGTCGGCGCTCCGGACGCCGAGCGGCTCTGGGATCCGGTCTTCGAGTGGCTCGGCGCGCGCGACGACGTGGACGGCACGCGGATCGGGATCGTCGGCGGCAGCACCGGCGGGTATTGGGCCGTGAAGCTCGCGCACGTGCGGCGCGACCGCATCGCGGCCGCGGCGTGTCACGGTGGATGCGTTCACCACGCCTTCACGCGTGAGTGGATGGAGCGCGCGCAGGTGGGCGAGTACCCGTTCGAGTTCGGCGAGACGCTCGCCGCGGCATTCGGGCTCCGGACCTACGAGGAGTGGGTCGCGTTCGCTCCGCGGCTCTCCCTCCTCGACGCGGGCATCCTCGATCGGCCCTGCGCTCCGCTGCTCCTCGTGAATGGCGCGAACGACACGGTCTTCCCGATCGCGGACATGCACCTCCTGCTCGAGCGCGGCGATCCGAAGTCGGCGCGCTTCTACCAGGCGGGTCACATGGGCCCCTACCGCGACGCGGAGAAGCTCATCGCGAGGTGGCTGGCGACGACGCTGCGGGCGCCGGCGGAACGGCCGACGGTCGCAGCATCCCGGGGAGCGTGAGGAGGACGCCACCGGCGACGAGCGCCGCGTAGGCCTGTCCGTCCAGGAGCGTCGCCGGCAGGGCCGCGTCGAGCGCGAGGCGGCCGGGGCCGGCGATCCCGAGGGTGACCAGGCCCACGAGCAGGGTGCCCTGGAACTCGAAGCCCCGCCGCTCGTTGAAGAACCCGTTCCGGAAGTGCACCTTCCGGATCGCGACGATCATGAGGACCGACAGGAACGCCGCCGCGACGGGCGTCGCAAGACCGACCAGGAGGAGCGGCCCGCCGGCGAGCTCCGCGCCGAGCGCGAGCGCGGCGAAGAGGGCCGAGGGTCTGAAGCCGTGTCGCGTCACCCTCGATGTCCACTCCGCCCAGCCCGGGCCTCCCCACCATCCGAGGAGCTTCTGGAGCGCGTGCGCCGTGAAGAGCGAGCCGAGCCAGAGGCGCAACAGGAGCAGCGCCCAGTCGGTCACGCCAGCCGCTTCCTGTAGAAGTCCAGCGTCCGGGTCCAGGAGGCGCAGGCCTCCACGTATCCCTCGGCCTCGTCGTCCTCGAGGAACTGCTTGAGGAAACCGTGTCCGAGCCCGGGATAGATGTGGAACTCGTGCTTCACGGCGGCCGCTTGAAGTCCCGAGCGCAGCGCCTGAACGTTCTGGATCCCGCACGGCTGATCTTGGTCGCCCCAGAACCCGAGGATGGGGCCGGTCATCTTGTGCGTGATCTCCACTGGCGCCGGCGGCTCCTTCGGGGGATCCCCGTGCCCGCGCGGGAAGCCGTAGTAGCAGACGCTCGCGAGGTCTTTCCGCTCCGCCGCGAGCTGCAGCACGAAGGTGCCTCCGCCGCAGAACCCGATCGTCCCGAGCCTCCCCGTCGCCTCGGGAACCGACGCGAGCCACCGCAGGGTCACGAGGAGGTCGCGCAGGGTCCCGCTCCCTTGGAGCGCCGTCCGGCGCGCCATCGCGTTGTCGAAGGTCGGCGCGGCGAGTGGACCCTCTCGGAAGTAGTAGTCCGGCTGCAGCGCGACGAAGCCCGCCTGGGCCAACCGGCGCGTGATGACGTCATAGAAAGGAGAGCGGCCGTACATGTCGGTCAGGACGATCACGGCCGGGGCGGGCGTGCGATCGGGCAGCGCGAGCATCGCCGGCATCCGTTCCCCGCTCTCCAGCTCGACCCAGAGCTCCCGCGTCGCGACGTCGGGGACCGGCGTGCCCGCAGGGACCTCCGGATGGCACATGCGCGATCCTCCCCCGGGAAACGCCTTCGTATGCAGGATACAGTCGCGCGAAGCCGAACATGAGTGAGCGCACGGGCGCGATCGACGTGCACGCGCACTTCATCCCGCCCGCGTACGTCGAGCTGACGCGTCGCGTCGGCGCCGGGGACGGCGAGACCGCCGCCGAGGCGCGGCTCACGTACGAGCATCCGCTCCGCGTGCGCGACCCGATGTTCGGGGGCGAGCTCGGCTCACGTGTCGAGCTGATGGACGGCGCCGGGATCGCGACCCAGATCCTGAGCTTCTCGTCGCCGAACGTGTGGCATCGCGATGTCGCGATGCGCGCCGCGCTGGTCCGCACCTTCAATGAGGGCTGTCTCGAGGCGTGCCGCGCCTTCCCCGGGCGGTTCAAGCTCTTCGCGAACGTGCCCATGCCCTTCGTCGAGGCGGCGCTCGAGGAAACGTCGCGGGTCGGCGACGACCCGGACGTCGTCGGATTCGGGATCTGCACGCACGCGGGCGACCTGGCGCTGGACGATCGGCGTTTCGAGCCGGTCTACGCGGAGTGGGACCGCCGCAGAGCTGCGGTCCTCGTACACCCTGATCGCTTCAGTACGCCGAAGGTCCTCGAGCGCTACGGCATGGAGTGGGGGCTCGGCGCTCCGTTCGACGACACCATCGCGGTCGTCCGCCTCGTGCGCGGAGGGGTCGCGGCGCGGTACCCGCGGATCACCTGGATCGTGCCGCATCTCGGCGGGACGCTCCCGATCCTGTACGAGCGCCTCGACCTGCTCGGACGGAGAGCGGGCCCGGGCGGGACGCCGCTCCCGCCGCTTCGCGACGGCCTGGCTGCGTTCCTGTTCGACACGTGCACGCCTTCGCGATCCGGGCTGCGCCTGGCGCGTGAGGTCCTCGGCGCGGACAGGCTCGTCTTCGGCAGCGACTTCCCCTACGTTTCCCGCGACGACCTCGGTGCGGGCCTGCGCCTGCTGGAGGAAGCGGGCTTCGGACGCGAGGAGCTCGCGTCCGCTCGCGGTCGCACGATGCTCGCCCGCATCCCGACGCTCGCCGGAGCCTGAGGCCTACCCGTCCAGTGCGGCGACCGCCTCGATCTCGAAGAGGTAGTCCGGGTTCGCGAAGCCCGGCACCTGGAGCAGGGTCGTGGCGGGGTGATCCGCCGTGAAGTAGCGGCCACGCACCTCGCGGAGCGCGTCGCGAACGCTCCCGTAGTCCGCGTTCGCGTGCACGTAGACGTTCGTCTTCACGATGTCGCGCATGCTGCCACCGGCGGCCGCGAGCACCCGCTCGAGGTTCGCGTACGCGAGCTCGGCCTGCCGGACGACATCGCCCTTCGGCACGTCGCCGTTCGGAAGCCGGCCGACGATGCCGCTGACGAATAGGAGCGCCCCGCCGGTCACCTTGATGGCCTGATGGAACTGCCACGGCGCCTGATAGATATCGCGCGGATCCACGAAGTCCTTCTTGAGCGTCGCGGTGGTCATCGCATCCTCCCTTTACCTGCGGATCAGCCCGACCTTGGCGAACTCGTCGCGCCGCTTCGCCGCCGCCCGAGCGAGGTCCTCCGGTACCTCGCGCGGCGAGCCCACGCTCCGCGCGAGCATCGAGGCTTCAGCGTTCTCCTCGACGGCGAAGACGATCCTGACGGCTTCGTCGATCGTCGGCGCGAACGCGAGCAGGCCGTGGTTCCTGAGCAGGAGCGCCTTCGCGGCAGGGTCCGCGTCGAGCGTCCTGCCGATGCTCGCGACCTCCAGGTCCGAGCCGCGCGGCCCGAAGTCGGTCACGGGGATCGGCGTGAAGATGAGACGCGCGAGGGCCATCGTGTACACGGGCATCCTCGCGCCGGCGACCGCGTAGCCGGTCGCGTGCGGCGAGTGCGCGTGCACGACCGCCGCGACGTCGGAACGGTGCCTGTATACGACCGTGTGCAGGTGGACGATCTCCATGGCTTGCGGCTCGATGTACCCCGAGACGACCTCGCCGTCGAGCCGCACTCGCGCGAGCGTCTCGGCTCGGGTGTTGTCAAGGAGCGCGCCGGTGAGCAGCGCCTCGTCCGTGCCCTCGATCCGGATCGAGATGTTGCCGTGGTTGTTCTTCCAGAGCACCCCCGTGCGTACCAGTCGGTCCGCGGCTCCGACGATGGCCTGCCTCGCTTCGGCCTCGTTCACGCTCCGAGCTCCTATCTCGCCGCCGTCGCGACGATTCTTGCGACGTCACGTCGCGCATCGCCCGCCCGCTCGAGGACCCGACGCTGCGCCGCCGCGGCCCCCGCGACGATCCCAGCGACGTCGCAGCCCACCATGACCCCGTCACGCTTCGCGAAGCGGCCGTCGACCAGGACGGTCTCAACGTCGGCGACGCGGGCGGAGTGGACGATCCGCTCGGCTGGATCGCCGGTCCCCACCGTCCCGGGACGATCGAGCCGCACGAGCGACAGGTCCGCGCGTTTGCCGGCCCGGATCGACCCGGTCGCGTCGGCGAGGGCGAGGCCGCGCGCACCGCCGATCGTCGCGAGCTCGAGGAGGCGCCGCGCCGGCACGATGCGGCCCGTCCGAACTCGCTCGTGCCCATACGCGACGCGCATCGACTCGAACGGGTCGGCGGGGACGACGGCCGTGGAGTCGAGCGAGAAGCTCGCCTCCACTCCGGCGTCGAGCAGCTCGCTGAGCTGCGGGGCGCTGCGCGCATATCGCACCTCGTTGAGCGGGCTCATGCTCACGTGGACGCCGTGCTCGGCGATCAGCCCACGCTCCTGCGCGGACACGTGATTGCAGTGCGCGAGGAGCAGGTCGGGTCCAAGCAGACCTGCCGACGCGAGGACCTCGACCTGACGGATCCGGGCGACCTCCTCCGTCGTTCCGGCGCAGTGCATCGAGATGGGAAGGCCAAGCTCACGTGCTTCCGCGAACTCGCGCTCCCACACCCGCGGCGAGGAGCGAGCGGGTCCTCGGAGAGCGACACCGAACGTGAGGAGGTCGTCCGCGAAGCGCTCGCGAAGTCGGACGACGTCCGACATGTCCATCGGATCCCCGGGCGACCTGCCGGCCTCGCGCATGACGGCCGAGGCCTGATCGGGAGTGAGCGCCGGATGCGTCGACGGCGTCGCGTACGAGAACCGCGCGCGCGCTCGGACCTCAAGGTGCGGACGTACGTTCGCGTCCGCGTCCGCAGGATCATTGATCTGATGGGCCCAGTCGTGGACGGTGGTGATCCCAGCCGAGAGCGCCTCGACGAGGGAGAGCCGCACCGCGGCCTCCTGGTCCTCGGGCCGGATGAACGGCCCCAGCCGGGCCTTCTGCGGGAACCAGCTCGTCTCCGGCCGATCGTCGACCGCCCCGCGGAGCAGAGGGGTCCAGAGATGCCAATGGCTGTCGACGAAGCCGGGAAGCGCGACGCACCCCGCGGCATCCACGATCTCGGCACCCGGCAGGTCCAAGCGCGGCGCGACGGCGGCGATCGCTCCTCCGCTGATCAGGATGTCCCCGACCGGCAGCTCCGGGACCTCGGGGTCGAGCGTGAGGACGCACGCGCCTCGTATGAGCAGGTCGGCCGAACCGGTCATCGCGCTTGGCTCGCTGCGGGTCGTCGCCGCGCGCACAAGGCTGCACATCGTATGACATGATGCGCTCGTGCGACAGCCCTCGATGACCGGATCCGGTGTGCGTTTCTGCGTCCGGCTCCCCCACTCCTGGTGCGCCGCGGACCCCCGCGCGATCGCCCGTGTCGCCGCCGAGGCGGAGCGTCTCGGGTTCTGGGGCGTCTCCGTCCAGGACCACTTCATCCAGGACGCGGGAGTGGCGCCGTGCGGCAAGGATGGCGCGCACGGCGAGGATCGGAACGCGATGGACGCGCTTCAGGTCCTCGCGTACGTCGCCGCCCGGACCGAGCGCGTCCGCCTCGTGACCGGGGTCATCGTCCTCCCGATGCGGAACCCGTTCTCGCTGGCGAAGGAGGTCGCCACCCTCGACGTGCTCTCGAGCGGTCGCGTGGTCTTCGGCGTCGGCGTCGGCGCGCCGCCGCAGGGCGGCACGAGCAGCGAAGGGCAGCATCTCGGCGGGCACAGCTCGATCGCCAGCAAGGAGTTCGAGGTCTTCGGGGTCAGTGGGAACCGCGGGAAGCACGCGGACGAGGCCATCCGAGTGCTCGACGCTCTATGGACGCAAGAGCGAGCGGCCTACCGCGGCAAGCGCTTCACGTTCGACGAGGTCGAGGTGTATCCCAAGCCGGTGCAGACGCCGAGGCCGCCGATCTGGATCGGCGGGCGTTCGCCCGAGGCGCAGCGCCGGGCCGCGCTGCTCGCGGAGGGCTGGATCCCGAGTCAGTGCCCGCTCCCGATCTTCGAGGAGGGGGTGCGGTCGATCCGCCGCCTGGCCGCGGAGCGAGGTCGCCGTCCGCCCGAGGACTTCGGGATCAACGTGTTCATCTCGGTCGCGACGACCGAGAGGGCGGCGCAGGATGACCTGCGCCGCGCGCTCGGCCGCAGGTTCCAGGGCGACGCCGCGCTCTTCGCCGCCACGATCGCGGCGACTCCCGTGCAGGCGATCGCGCACATCGAGCGCTATCGCCGCGCCGGGCTGAACGTGATCGACCTGAAGTTCCTCCCGCTGGCGCTCGAGCCGACGCTCGAGCAGATGCGGCTGCTCGCGTCGGAGGTCATGCCGGCGCTCGCGGCCGCCTGAACACGAGCGACCCCGGTCCCCTCGCGGAGACCGGGGTCGCCCCGGAGGCGGGAGTCCCTGATGGCTAGAGCTTCGGCGGATCCTTCGGTATGCCCAGGATCTCCTGCGCCTTCCAGAGCGGCGTGGGATCGAAGAACTTGGACACAGGAACGGCGTTCCCGAAGAGCCGCTTCGTGAACCCGTCCATGTCTTCCACCGGGAAGCCGCCCGTGTGCGGACGGTAGTTCGCGGCGTCGAGCTCCCAGGCGTTCCGGATGTCGTCGGTCACCGTGATCCCGATCTTCGGCCCGAGCCCCATGACGTACTCCTGGTTGCCGAGGTCCTTCACGATCTGGAGCGCCTTGATGTATGCCCCGATGAACGCGACGAACAGGTTCGGCGTCTGCGCGAGCGCCGCCGTGCTCGCGGTGAGCACGTCGCTCCCGTAGACCTTCTCGTCGACCACGAGCTTGTGTCCGGCCGCGAGCACGCCGTTGCGGTGCCGGTTGAAGATCGGCGTCATGAAGAGCTTGTCCTCGCTGAGCAGCTTGACCCACGCGTTCGATCCGCCCGGGACCGTGACGGGGTTCACCTTGATCGTCGTGATGTCCCAGCCCGCCTTCTTGAGGAACGCCGCACGGTCGTCGAAGTCCTTGGTACCGGGCGTGCCCCCGAGCAGGATGTCCTTCCCCTCCAGGTCCTTCAGCGTCCTGATCGACTTGTGGACCGCGATCATCATCGACGTGTAGTTGCTGTGCGCCGCGATCATCCGCAGCGGCGTGCCGCGGTTCCCGGCGGCATCCACCACGTCGCTCGTCTCCATGTGCGCGACGTCGAGGCTGCCTCCAAGGACGCCCTCTCGTGTCTGCTCGGTCGTGATGATCTCGACGTTCGTGAAGCCGACTTCGGCGAAGTAGCCCTTGTCCACGGCGATGCGCATGGGAGCCTGCTGGTTCAGGCTCGGTAGGCGCAGCCCGACCTTGATGGCGGTCTTCTCGGGTTTCGGCAGCGTCTTCGGCGTAGCAGCCGCGGTCGCCGCGACCGTCGCCGCTACCGTGGGCGCCGCCGTCGCCGAAGGACTCAGCCCGCCGCACGCGGCGGCGAGGCTGCCCAGGCCGGCGAGCTCGATGAGCCGGCGGCGCGAGATACCGCGAGCGACTTCTTCCTGCATCTGATCCCTCCCCGCGTTTCTGCATGCGGTATATTGCCGGACCGCGCGTTGTCAACAGCCTGGCCGCGGATCAGGGTCGCACGAAGAGCCGGAGCGGCACGCGATGGAGGGGCTCGGCTCCCGTCAGCGTGACGAGGACGAGCTGGCCGGGCTGAACACCGTGACGCCCATCGCGGCTCACGACGTTCGGCTGCACTACCAGCATCATTCCTGGCTCGAGCCTGAGATCACCCAGCGGAGCGTGCTGCGTCGCCGGCGTCCGAATGATCGGCGGCAGATAGCCACCCTGGTAGCCGTGGACGACGTCGTCGCAAACGGTGAAGCCAGCTTCGTCGATCAGCGCCGCCGCTTCGAGCAGCTCATTCGCGGTCGCGCCAGGTCGAATGGCGGCCACGATCGCCGTGTAGGCGGCTTCCGCCACGTCGTGCAGCCGCTGTATGAGCGGCGTCGGCTGCGCGCCGACGGCGATCGTGCGCAGCACCTGGCCGGTGTACCCGCCGTAGCCGGCGCTCAGCTCGATGAAGACGATGTCGCCGGCACGCACCAGCCGGTCAGCCCAGTTCTGAGCCGGACTGACGCGCCCGCCGTCCGCCATCGAGGCGCTCCCGAGAAAGCAGATCGTGTGGTGCCCGCCGGCCCGCGAGTACGCCGCCTCGACGAGGGCGCCGAGCTCTTGATCCGTCGTTCCCGGCCGGACCGCTGCGAGAAGCGCTTCGAGGGCGAGGTCGCAGAGCGCCGCGCCGCGCCTCGTCCATTCGATCTCTTCCGGGCTCTTCACGAGGCGATGCCGTCGAAAGGCCGGCGTCAGGTCGGTGAATGCGGCACCCGGCAGTAGCGTGTCGAGGCGATCCCGCTGCTGGTAGGGGATCTGCCCGACGAGCCCGATCCGCTCGCGCTCGAGGGCGAGCGCGGCGAGATGGCGCGCCAGGGTCGCGCCGGTATCGATGCCTCCCCAGCGGACGTCGCTCCACGCCGACATCTCGCGGGCGTTCGCGACGTGGTTGAAGAGCTGGACGAAAAGAGCGTCGCCGCGCTCCGTCAGACATGCATATGTGTCGTGTCTCGGTGGGAAGCCGCATACGTACTGGACGTCCTGCCGCGCCGCGACGTTCCCGTGCACAAGGAGGGCACCCACCCCCGCCTGCGCCATGAGCTCGGCCATCGCGGCGCGTCGCCTGCTGCGCTCCCCCTCCGTGAAGCGCGGGTACCAGTCGGCCGGGCTGGGGGGGTCCGCGGCTAGAACGTCGTCTCTCGGTACCACGGAGCGATGCGCGCCCGCGCCGCGTCCAGGAGGACCATCGAAGCGTTCGCCATCACGAGCAGGACCAGAAGCACGGCGAACGTCGTGGCCAGGTCGAACTGCGACGCGGCGCGCAGGATCATGAGGCCGAGACCGGCGGAGCTGCCGATGAACTCGCCGATCACGATCCCGATAAGTCCGCGCCCGATGCCGAGCCGCAGCCCAGTGATCGTGTACGGCAGCGTGAAGGGCAGCACGACCTTCCGGTACAGGTCGAGCCGCGAGGCGCCGAAGACGCGGCCGGCGCGGAGCAGTGTCTGATCGACGTTCTGCCCTCCGACCATGACGTTGACGAGGATCGGGAAGACGGCCATGAGGGCGACCATCGCGATCTTCGACTCGGCGCCGAAGCCGAGCCAGAGCACGAGCAGCGGCGCGATCGCGACGCGGGGCGTCGAGTAGAAGGTCCAAACGAAGGGCGACAAGGCGAGCGACAGCCGCGGGCTGGTGCCCATGGTCAGGCCGATCGCGATGCCGACGACCGCGGCGATCGCGTATCCGATGACGAAGTTCCGGACGCTGAACGCGATGTTCTCCCCAAGAACGCCGGAAGAGGTGATGGCCTTGAACGCGCTCCCGATGGCGCTCGGCGGAGGGAAGAACTCCGGATTGGTGAGGCGCAGGACCCCGACGAGGAGCTCCCACAGGACGACGACCGCGACCACCTCGACCGCGAGCGCGAGGTTCCAGCCGAGCTTCAGCCAGACGCGTCGCGGCCAGGGCGGCGTCGGAAGCGGCCTGAGGTACGGGACCGCCGCGCTCATGCGGAACTCGACCGCGTCCGCCAGACGGAGACATGGCGCTCCAGCAGGCCGACCGCGCGTACGCCCGTGACCGAGATCGCCACGAGGAGCGCGATCGTCGCGAACGCTTCCTCCACCCGGAAGCGACTGCTCGCGATCGCGACGAGCGCTCCGAAGCCACGCGAGGAGCCGACGAGCTCGGCGACGAGCAGCCCGATGAATCCCGAGATGACCGCCAGCCGCAGGCCGGTGAGGACGAACGGCACCGCAGATGGAAGCACGACCTTCCACCAGAGCTGCACGCGGCCGCCGCCGAACACGCGTCCGGCCCGCAGCAGCGCGGGGTCGACGGTCCGGACGCCGCTCATCGTGTTCAGCAGGACCGGCAGGAGCGAGGCGAGGAAGACGAGGAAGATGATCGGCTCGGCCCCGAAGCCGAACCAGATGGTCGTCGCGGGCCGGATCGAGATCCACGGCATCGCGTAGAGGGACCAGGCGACCGGCCCGAGGAGCCGGCCGAGGGCATATGACGAGCCGATCGCGAGCCCGGCGGTGATGCCGACCACCGCAGCGAGCACGTAGCCGGTGGCGAAGTTCCGCAAGCTATACGGGATGTGATCGGCGAACACCCCCCTCGAGAGGAGATCCGCAAAGGCCGCCCCGATGGCGCTCGGCGGCGGGAAGAAGATCGGCTCGACGAGCCGGAGGCTCCCGACGGCGATCTCCCAGACGAGCAGCGCGAGGACGACCTCGCCGATGACGACGCCGACCTGCGTGAGCGTGCGCCGCCGACGAGCCCGGAGCGTCGAGGCCCGCGCGGGCAGCCGCGCCGGCGGCGCGAGGATCTCTTCGCCGACCGCCACTAGGCCGCCCCGTCGGCGTGCGCCTGGTGCGCGTGCACGACCGCTTCGTCCCGCAGCAGCGTCCACACCCGCTCGCGGAGGCGTGCGAAGCCGGGATGCGATTTCACGTCGTACTCGCGTCGCGGACGCGGAAGGTCGACCTCGATGATCTCCTTGATCCGGCCGGGTCGCGCCGTCGCCACGACGATGCGGTCCCCGAGTGCGATCGCCTCGTCGATGCTGTGCGTGATGAAGAAGACCGTGCGCCTGGTCGCGGCGATGATGCCCTCCAGCTCACCTTGCATGACCTCGCGGGTCATCGCGTCGAGCGCGGCGAACGGCTCATCCATGAGCAGGACCTTCGGGCGGGCGATCAGCGCGCGGGCGAGTCCGACGCGCTGCCGCATCCCTCCGCTCAGCTCGTGCGGGTACGAGCGCTCGAACCCTCGGAGCCCGACGAGATCGATGACCTGCTGGATCTCGTCGTCGCTGACGGTGAGGTCGCGCTGCATCTCGACGCCGAAGCGGATGTTCCCCCAGGTCGTGCGCCAGGGCAGGAGCGCGTACTCCTGGAACACGAGGGCGCGGTCGGGGCCGGGCGCACCGACCGGCCGGTCATCGACGAGGATCCGCCCTTCCGCCGGCGCCACGAGGCCGGCGATGGCGTTGATCAGCGTCGTCTTCCCGCACCCGCTCGGACCGACCATCACGACGAACTCGCCGTCCGCGATCCTCAGATCGATGTTCCAGAGCGCGACGAGCCGCTGACGGCGCTCGGCCAGCTCGTATTCGACGGTGAGCCGTTCGATATCGATCCGCGCCATCCTCGCCCCTCTCGAGTGATCCAGCGTGCGTTCCGTAAACAGTATCCCGGCGCGCGCTAGCTGGTGCGGCCCACGTTCCTGTTGAACAGCGCGCGCTTGGAGTCGGACTTCATCGGGGCCCCATCCTTTCACCGTGAGCAGGCTCGGTCGATGCGCGTAGAAGAGCGAGCCGGGGTGCGTCCCCGGGTGCGGTAGCCGCGGTGCGGCCGTTCGAGGTTGTAGTGGCGCAGCCAGGCCGCTAGGTCCGCGTCGATGTCGGCGGCCGAGAGGTAGTAGCGGAAGCGGAACGCGGTGCGGTAGTGCAGGTGCAGGCACGACCCCTGGAAGCGCTCCACGAAGGCGTTGAGGTCGGGCGATCTGGGCGGGAGCTTGCGGTGCTCGATGCCGAGCTCGCGGCACTTGGCGCTGAAGGCCTTCCCGAACTCGGGGCCGCCGTCGGTGTTGACCCGGACCAGGCGGATCCTCGCCTCGCGGTAGGCCGACAGGACGTCCTCCTCGAGGAAGCGGGCCATGCTCTTGGCGCTCCTGCGCCCGCCGCGGACCCGGGCGAAGCCGAAGCTGCAGGCCCCGTCGACCATCGTGTACTGCCAGATCGTGCCGACGCCTTTGAGTTCGCCGACGTACATGGTGTCGGCGAACGGCTCCGCGCCCACGGTGTCCGAGCCGATGTGCATGACCCGGGGCCGCTCGATCGCCCGGACCTCGGCGAGAGTCCGCGCGGTGAGCGGCCTGGGCCGCAGCCCGGCCTCGCCGGGCGCGAGGTAGCGGCGGCGGAGCTGGTAGTAGCGGGAGCACGAGATGCCCGCCTCGCGGCAGGCCCGCAGGACCGTGACCTCGCCCGAGGAGACGCGGTCGAGCACCCGCTTGCGCAGACGTGCGAGGCTGTCACCTGGAGCCACGACGTACTCCTTCCCATCCTCTTGTCGGAAGATGGGGTCAGGATGCGCGTGGCTTCGCTTCTGTGCAGGGAGGGCGGAGCGTCTGCCTCGAAGGTGGGCTCCACGCGAAATCGCGCCTCCTCTTCGAGCGGATGATCGGGCGCGGCACCCGCAAGGGTCTGCGCCACCCGGACAAGTCTCACTTCGTCGTCTTCGACCGCTTCGACGGAACGCTTCTTGAGTACTTCCGCTCAACGACCGGTGTGACAGCCGAGCCGCCGGAGTCGGACGGCAAGACGATCGTCGGACACCCCCCTCAGCGAACTGATCGAGGGCTTCCTCATGGCAAAGGAAGCCGAGGGGCGCTCGCCCCGCACCCTGAGTGACTACGGCAAGTACCTGCACGCCTTCGACCGTTGGCTGGGTGGCTCCGCCGTCGCGGAGCTCACGCCGGTAGCGGTCAGCAGGTACGTCGCCGAGCGACAGCGCGGATCCCGGTATGCCGCTCGCTACATCTCGGCGGTCCTGAAATCGTTCGCGTCGTGGCTCGCCCTTATGGGGTACGTCGCGACACCGCTCGGCACGTCGGTCCTGGCAGGCGTGCGAACGCCGCGCGTCGACCGCCGGCGCGAGCCATGCACCGACGACGAGGTCAGGATGATGATCCGGACGCTCAACGCGACCTCGGACCGGACACGGGCCCGCGACAAGGCCGTCGTGCTGACGCTCCTGGCGACGGGGCTTCGGCTCAACGAGCTACGCGAGCTGCAGGTCGCGGACACGCACATCGAGCGGCCGATCGAACAGAGCTACGTCTTCGTTCGCGCGGAGACCAGCAAGAGCCGCGAGGCACGGAAGGTCCGCCTCGATCGGCTCGCGGCCCAGGCCGTCCACGAGTACGTCCGCGGCCTCCGCCCGTTCACGGGCACCGGGGGAGCCCTCTTCCTCACCGAGGGAGGCAAGCCATTCAGCCTCTGCGGCTTCAAGAACTACATGGCCCGCCTGAGGGGCGCGTTCGAGGCTGCGGGCATCAAGGACTGGATGGCGCACCGCGCCAGGCACTACTGGGCGACCAGCGCCCACCGCACCGGGATGACGGTCTTCGACATCGCCGCGGAGGGCGGCTGGCGCGATCTCAAGATGGTCCAGCGCTACACGCACGAGCGACCGTTCGAGGAACTGCAGCGACTCCCGACGCCGCTCAGCGCCGCCCTCGGGCAGAGGGCGGTGTAGCAGTCAGCGAACAGTCGAGTCAGGTGAGGTCTCCGGGGATCAGGTGAGGTAGGTCGGACCGGCGGAAGCCC
>Ga0194121_10001473_pt1 | contig 39866 bp, 35 predicted proteins | sample TA2MahCa50mmetaG_FD_148609 | JGI IMG/M metagenome (GOLD analysis project Ga0194121, IMG submission 148609) | Freshwater microbial communities from Lake Tanganyika, Tanzania - TA2015020 Mahale Deep Cast 50m | ecosystem: Environmental > Aquatic > Freshwater > Lake | place: Tanzania: Lake...
AGACATGATTGTTACGCTCGTTTCCGCTGTGAGTCAAGTGAAGGTTGAACGTCTCGCTCAAGTGCTTTGAGCAGTTCCGGAATATGTTTGAATCCTTTGACTCGATTGAATCGACCCTCGGCATCCATGCGGCCGGCAACACACCAGCGTTCACGCATGTCGCCGTCTCGCCAGCGTTTCACGCGACGAGTGACGCTCTCGGCAACGCTGAAGGCGGATTCGATCGGATTTGTTGTTGCAACGGTCTTACGTAGAAGTTCTGGAATCCCTAAGCGAACGACGGTCAGTGTTTCTTCCCGTCCTTCTTCGAGGCTGGCCGCGGCCGCCGGGCTGATTTTCCGCAACCAGGCAATTGTTGCCCTGACGATCGTTCGAGACTGTAGTTCGTTCGTGCCGTGATACGCCTTGTTCAGGCGTCGCCGCAGTTCCTCATGATGCCTCTCCGGGAGATGAGCTTCGACATTGCGAAGCTTGTGAACCTGGCATCGCTGTATAACCGCAAACTTACCCCATACCCGTTGCACGGCCGATTGCAACGCCTTGGCGCCGTCAAGCACGAAGAGCGTCGGAACGTCGGTTTTGACTCCCCGCTCCCGCAGGTCCTCGAGCAGCGCCGTAACAACCGGGGCATTCTCTGTTGCGCCCTGGCGCAAGCCAAGAATCCGTTTGTGCCCCTGGATCGTGATTCCAAGGGCCACAACCATCATTTCGCCCGCATACGGTTGGGCATCAATGAAGATCGCGGCAAACCGTTCGTCATCGAACCTCCATTCCGCAAGGTTCTTGACCTCGTTGGCAGATGCTCGAATAAAGCCACGGCTAACGCTCGATTTAGTCGTTCTTGAACGAGTTCCACGGCGCGAAACATCCTTTCGAATACATCGAAATCCTGCTCGCGAACCAAACCGGCTGGTTGTTTAGAGTGCATGATCCGGATTGTAACCAGATCGTCGCGATTTTGGGTGGATTTTCCGCGGGCATTCGCCGAGAGCATAACGATTCCGGGCAAGCCGGGGGCATTCAAGAACTTGAAAGAAACTTATTCCTGCAGTACCACCGGGCGGCGGTTACGCCGCACAAGCAGCCGGTCGTAGAGTTTCTGGCTGCGGCCCCCACTGGCGTCGAGCAACACCATTTCCGGTGTCTCACGCGGGGAACGCGCCGCCGCCTGCCAGGAACTCAGCGTCTCTTTGATCACCTTGTTGCGCTCGGCGAGCGGGCCGACAAAATCAAAATTCAGATCGGCGAAACCAGGCTGCAGCGTCAGCGATCGATAGCCGATGTGCCGCACGACATCGTAACTATCCTGCATCAACTGCAACAGCAACGGTGGCATCCAATCGGTTCCCGAGGCCTCGATCGCCGGTTGCCAACCCATGTTCCAGCCGACGATCGCGCGTTGACCTGCGTCTCCCGTGAGCACCCAGACTGCTGCGGCGGAGTATTTCTGATCGTCGTCGGAGAGTTTCGGAGGCTGCTGGCCATACCAGTCCTTCAAGAGTTGCGCCGTCCAGCCCAGCGGTTTGTCGAGATGGCACAGGTTGCAGCCGTTCGGGCGGCCCGTCTGAACCGATACGGCTACGTTGGGACTCTCGATCTGATGACTGCGCAGCGCGCGCAGCAGGCCATAGTTGGTGTTCGGCATATGGCAGTTGTAACAGCGACTGCCTTGGGAACCAGCAGCATGATGGGTATGTGCGGGTACGGCGTACTGGTCGGCGGTGTGGCACTGCAGACAAGCGTGGTCGGAGTCCCGGTCGTGTTTCAACTGGTGATCGGCCCAGGCATCGAGCGAGCGAGGATCATCATCGGGCTTGTGCATTGCATGGCACGACATGCAGGACATTTCGCCGCGCAAATGGCACGGTGATCCGACCATACCGTTGTACTCGCGACCGGCGACACGCACCATTCCGTCGCTCCAGAATCGTTCATCAAAGTGCACCTCCGGATCGATCCCGATCGACTGCAGGTGCTTGCGCGTTGGCAGGTCGCGCTTCACAAGAATCAAGGAATCCGTCAGTTGTTGGCCGGGCCGATAATGAAAACCGTGCTCGATCTCATGTTGCTCTGATTCGCGAGTTCGCGCCAAGGTGTAACTGTGGCAGAGTCCGCAGATCTGGGAGGCGGTTTTCGGTGCCAACAGCGCCGGATTGACGATCGGATCTTCGGAGCGCGAGGCGTCGCCGTTTGGTGTCGTGCGGCGGTAGGTGACATGCGCAGCTGCCGGGCCATGACAGGCCTCGCAGGAAATCCCGAATTCCGCCACCTGCGAATCGGCTCCGTCCTCCTCGGGGCGCGTACGGCCATGCGTGGTATGGCACTGGATGCATCGCGAATTCCAGCGGCCCGTATCGGATGAGAATTCGTCGGGCGGCCGCAACATCGTGGCACTCGTTGGCAACCACTTCTTGTCGTCCTTGAAGTAGTGGACTGGCAGCAGACCGAGCACACGCGATTGTCCCGTCGGATACCAGTACAGCTGCAGATGGTGCGAGCCGGTCACCAGTGCAATCGGTCGCTCGATGCGAGAAGCCATTGGCTCGGCCGGGTCGAGCTCGCCATCCGGGTCGTCCATCACGGTCCAGTACTGGTCACCGCGCCGTTGGAGTTCGTAATACCGTCCGTCGAATGTCATGGGCGGCGCCGCGAAGTCGCCGTGCACCGTTTGTGGTGAAGCAACGCGGGTCATGGTGCGGTGATACGACGCGTGCCAACTGGCGAAATTGCGCGGATGACAGGACTGGCACTCGGCCGACGAAACGTATCCGTCCACCAGGACTTCCACCGGCCGATGATCGGCTAATGTCAGCTCGGAAACTCGTTGTTCGCGCGGGTACCAGACCCAGGCGCCGTACAACGCCGCCGCCACCAGACACAACACCAGAAACACCGCAAACTTGTCCGACAATTTCATGCATGCCTCGGGCAAGGAATTTCGCCGTGTTTTTCCCTAAACGCGAGGAGAACAAGGAGAATCAAGAGCAACAGGCTTCATCCCGGACATCATAACTTCGCCAACCTCGCATCGCAACGACCGCTTCCCAACCGCGCAAGTGCTCGGCGACGACGACTTGTGCAACGTGCGATTGCGATCCTCCACGATTGCGGAGCGCCCGAAGTCGCACGCCGCGGGCGAACTCGGTGGGTTCGCGACTTCGTGAGGCGACATGACCTTGCCCACGCGTTAGCCATGGCCGACGCGGCGGTATCCGGCTCGAGAGCGCACGGATCAAGGCCAACGAATGGTCACCCGTCCTAGAACAATCGGTCGTGTTCAGCCTATATTACTGGCACGAAATTCGCACGGAGTGAAGGAAGGGACACAATCATGAGTGGACATCCATCACGCGATGGCTGGTACGCGGCCGGGGAAGTGGACTGCTTTCCAGTGCCGCCACCCCGGGAACGGCCGAGTCGACTGGTGCTGCTGGGCGCGCCCGGCGCCGGCAAAGGCACGCAGGCTCGGTTGCTGTGCGAATCGCTGCGCGCCTGCCATCTCTCTACCGGAGAACTGTTCCGCGCGGCCCGGGATCAATGCGCATCGTCGCCGGCGATGCGGGCGGCGATCGAGGCGATGAATCGAGGCGAACTGGTTCCCGAGGAACTGGTCATCGCCATGGTACGCGAACGGGCGAACTGCCTGCGCTGCCACGGCGGCTTTGTGCTGGATGGATTTCCCCGCAACCAGACGCAGGCAATCGCGCTCGACGAGATTCTGGCGGAACTGCACATCGCGATTGAAGCGGTGGTCTACCTGGAGCTTCCCCAGGAGGAACTGGAGCTTCCCCTGGAGGAGATCGTAGCGCGCTTGAGCGGCCGGCGGACCTGCGTCGATTGCCGAGCGGTTTTTGATCTGGCGGCGAACCCACCGACGCGCAGTGGAGTCTGCGATTACTGCGGCGAACGGCTCGTACAACGGACCGACGACCAGCCCGAAGCAATTCGCGTGCGGATGAAGGTCTTTGAGGCGGAAACGCTATCGCTGGTCGAATTTTACGAGCGACTGGGCAAGCTGGTGCGCATTTCCGCGAGCGGCACGCCCGAACAAATTCGAGACCGTGTCCTGCAGGGATTGGATCGGAACGTCAGCGAGGTCGCCACGTGACCTCGAAGATTCCGTTACGCGTGATCACAAACGGAATCGCGATCCTTCCTGATCGGCTGGTGCCCGACGCCGTCGTCGCGTTCCGGGGGAATCGCCTGGTAGCCGTTGGCCGCGCGACGCGACGGATCCCGCGCGGCGCGGAGTGCATCGATGCCCGCGGGGGTTATGTCTCGCCTGGCTTCATCGACATCCACGTGCACGGAGGCGCGGGTGCCGACTTCATGGATGGGACAGTCGAGGCGGTTCGAACGGCCTGCCGGGCCCATGCTCGCCATGGCACAACAACGATTTTTCCCACGACCACTACCGGTACGCCCGAGCAGATCAACGCCATGCTGGCGAGTTGTGATGCGGCGCGCCGGGATCCGCAAGCGCCGGGACCCAGAATCGCTGGTGTCCATCTTTACGGTCCGTACTTCGCCGAGGACAAGGTCGGCTGCCATTCCAAAGCGGGCCGGCGTCCGCCACGCGAATCCGAATACCAATCGTATTTCGACAGCGGGATCGTCAAGATCGCCACCTGCGCGGCGGAACTGCCAGGAGCGATCGACTTCTACAAAGCGGCCCGTCGTCATCGTTGCCTGATCACCTGCGGACATTCGAACTCCAGTTGGTCGGAAATGAAGAACGCATTTCAGGCTGGCATGCGGCACGTCGATCACTTCTGGTGTGCGATGAGCTCTGTGCCTTCCATCCGGCAACGATTCGACGTACCGATGCAGGCGAGCATGGCCGAATTCGTGCTGGCGAATGCCGACATGAGTACCGAGGTGATCGCCGACGGATGCCACCTGGCGCCGGAATTGCTCGAATTCGCCTTTCGCATGAAAGGCTCAAGCCGCCTGCTGCTCGTCACCGACGCCAATCGGGCTCTCGACATGCCGCCGGGCGAGTACCGTTTCGGGCCGAGCAGCGACGGGCCGTGGTTCCGCAGCGACGGCAAGGTCGGATGGGCGCCGAACAACAGTCTCGCCAGCTCGATCGTCGGCATGGATCAAATGGTGCGGCAGATGCACCGTGTGACCAGCGCAACGCTTCCGGACGTGGTCCGCATGGCCAGCCTGACTCCCGCGGAACGCACCGGCATCGCGCGGGCAACCGGCAGTCTGGAAAAAGGAAAGCGCGCCGACCTGTTGATCCTCTCGAAATCGCTGGAAGTCCGGCAAGTCTTTGTCGGCGGACGGGAAATCCCGCTCAGCGAATGAATCGCGCGTCGGCCAACATCGCCGCCTCTTAGCAACAGGGCGGCGGTGTCGAGCCGCAGTCCGGCTTGTTGCTTCAGCGCGCCATGGCAGGCATAACAGCGGACCTTCAGCAGCGGCTTCACGTCCTGTTCGAACGGCCGGGTTCGGCCTGCGCGCGGCCGTACGTCGCCAGAATCGTGGCCAGCGACAGCCAAAGCCCGCGAAGGATCATTGCGCGCATGCCGTCCTCATCGATCTAAACCAACGCGCTGATCGCGTTTCCCTCGGCCAGCAGGTTGTAGGGGCGGCCCTGGCTGTCGAACGCTTCCAGGTCCCGAATCCCCATCGCGTGAAACACGGTTTTGGTAACGTCGGCGGGAGTGACCGGGTGCAGGGCCGGGTATTCCGCGAATCGATCGCTGCTGCCATAGGTCTGTCCACCGCGGATGCCGCCACCGGCAAGCACGTCGGTCAGGCAATGCGTCCAATGATCGCGCCCCGCGCCGCTGACGCCGCCACTGCGCGGGTCGCCGATTTTCGGCTTGCGCCCCATTTCGCTCGTGACCAGCAGCAGCGTCTCCGGCAGCAGGCCCCGGTCCGACAAATCTTCAATCAATGCCGAAAACGCCCGGTCAAACTCCGGCAGCAGATCTTCCTTCAAGCAGTTGAAGTTATTGCCGTGCGTATCCCAGCCTCCACCACTGGCGCATTTCTTGTCGAGCTTCTCCGGATCGCCGCGCCAGAACACCGTGATGAAGGGAACTCCCGCTTCGACCAGCCGCCGCGCCGCCAGCAAGCTCATGCCGTTCACCGTTTCGCCATAACGCTGCCGCGTGCCGGGTTGCTCGCGCGTCACGTCGAACGCCTCGGCCGTGCTCGACGACAGCAACAGCGAAAGCGCGCGCTGCTGCTGCGCGGTCCAGGTCCGATTGCGCGCGTAGGAATCGAACTCGCGCCGCGCGGAGTCCAACTCGCGCAGCAGGTCATGGCGGTGACTCAGGCGGGCCGCCGTCGTGCCCTCCTGCAGCCGCAGCGCGGGCACCTGGAACTTGAGCGGCTCCTTGTTATTCCCCTCGACATACAACGGATCGAATTCGACACCCAGGCGGGCCGCGAACTGGCCCGGACGCGTGTAGGCGGGCGCCCCCTCCTTTTGCGGCAGCGTGATGAAATTGGGCAGGTGCGGGTGGGGAGGTCGCTTTGCCGCCACGACGGCTCCCATACACGGCCAATCGTCGGCATACGGCGTACGGTTGTTGCCGAGCGAAAGAAACGTCGGGTCGGGCAGGTGTCCGGTCAAGTTGTAGTAATAACCGGCATGGTGATCGTTGGTGCTGACGGTGCCGCCCACGCTGTTGACCAATGCCAGGTGTTGTGCCTGCCTTGCCAGCAGCGGCAAGTGTTCGCACAACTGCACGCCCGGCGCCGAAGTGGCGATCGGTTGAAAGGGGCCGCGGTAGTCGGACGGCGCGTTCGGTTTCAGGTCCCAGAGGTCGATATGCGAAGCGCCGCCACTCAGGAAGAACAGAATTGTCGATCGGGCCCGGCCCGGTGCCGCTGGGGCATCGGGCGAAGCGGCCAACCGCGGACTGCCAAAGGTCGAACCGGCCAGACCGGCCGTCGACGCGACCAGAAAGGTGCGGCGCGAAACGGACGTAGGTGCGGGGAAATTCGGCAGAGACATGCGAGGCGGCTCCTGACCAATCACGGTCGACCGGAACAGCGGATAGCGTCGCCGATCCGGGCGGATTCTCAAGGATAATCGAGCGGCCCCGTCGCGATCAATCAAGAAAAGGCCGTTCGGTTCGATCGGTCCGCGCCGATTCGAGGGACGCCGCAACTCTCCGCCATCCGCCAGACTTTCGCCGCAAACAACGATCGCACATCGCGCGTGGGCGGACGGCAGCGCCCGCCTTCGAGTCCGACATACTCCAGGCAGAGCTTGTCAATATGTCCTTCGCCGCCGGTGTATTGCGAGATTTCGCGACTCAGATCGTAGAACGGCTGGACCACGCGCGTCATTTCCCGCTGCGCCTCGCCATAACGTTCGGTTTCCAGCAACTCCCAGAGCTGCTGGCCCCATTGCGGCCAGTAGTTCGAGACATGCAGATTAATGCCGCGCGCCCCGAGCGCATGGGAGAAGACGTACTGCAGGGAATTGTCGATGAACATGATCCGCTTCGAGTAATCGCGCATCGCACGCTCAAATACATAGCGATCCGGCGAGTACCATTTGATCGCCGCGACATTGGGCGCTTCGACCAGGCGGGCCACAAATTCCAGCGAAGTGTGGAATCCGGTCCAGGGCGTCGCGTAGAAGACGATGCCGACGCTGGCATGCTCGGCGATCACGCGCAACCACTCGAGGACATCTTCTTCCGTCGGCACTTCGTAGAAAGGCGCCGAGGCCTGCACTGCCAGGCAGCCCAGACGCTCCGCGCCCTTCACCAGTTCAATCAAGTCGCGCTGGTTTGTCGTCTGGACACCGAGGATCACGCCGACCTTTCCGTCCGCCGCGTTCCGTACCTCGGCGGCGCACCGCAGTCGCTCTTCCACGCTTAACGTGCCAAACTCCCCTGCCCCGCCGCAGACCAGGATCGCCCCCTTCCCCTCGCGGACTCCGCCCGCCAAGAGGAATTCGACGTGGCGTCGCATTCCCGGCAGATTGAGCTCCAGCGCACCGTCCTGGAACAACGTCGGAATCGGCACGTAGCACCCGGAGATGCGGGCGGCCAGGGCGGTCTTGTCGATCATCGGATTTCGCTGCTCAATGCGACGGGGGTGATCATGGGGACGGGTTGACGACGTTTTGCGGCCGACCATTCAAGAATGCCGCCAGATTTTCGACGGCCAGATCCATCAGTCGAGCACGCGCTTCCTTGGCCGCCCAGGCGATATGCGGCGTGACCAGGCAATTCCTGGCCGTTAAGAGCGGGTTGTCGGCCGCCGGAGGCTCCACCGAAAGTACGTCCACAGCCGCGCCGCCGATCACGCCGCTGTTCAACGCGTCCGCCAGATCCTGATCGACGATCAGCGGTCCGCGCGAGGTGTTGATCAGAAACGCGGTACGCTTCATCCGCCGCAACCTGGCCGTATTCATCAGCCCCTTTGTTTCCGGAAACAAAGGGCAGTGTAACGACACGACATCCGATTCGCTCAGCAATTCATCGAGTTCCGCAAAGCGGAACCGATCATAGGGTGGCGGGTTGACCTGCACGCTATCCTGCGCCAGGATCCGCATCCCGAAGGCGTTACCCACTTCTGCGACGCGACGCCCGATCCGTCCGAACCCGACGATTCCCAGGGTTTTGCCGTCCAGTTCAAACAACGGCGATTTCCAGAAGCACCAGTCGCGGCAGCTCGACCACTCGCCGGCCCGCGCCGCGTCGCTGTGCATGCGGACATTCAACGTAAGCTCAAGGATCAGCGCAAACGTGTGCTGCGCCACCGACGACGTGCCATAGGTGGGAATATTGCAGACTGGGATGCCGCGCCCCCGAGCCGCCTGCACATCAACCACGTTGTATCCAGTAGCCAGAACGCCGATATAGCGCAGTTCGGGCAATAGCGCCAGCGTCTCGGCGCTCAAGGGCGTCTTGTTCGTAAGCACGAACTCCGCGCCCCGCGCCCGCTCGACGATCCGTTCCGGTTCCGTGCGATCGTAGACCTCGATCGGCGCGAGTTTCTCGAACCCGTCCCAACTCAAATCGCCTGGGTTTAAGGTATACCCGTCGAGAACAACCGTTTTCTTCATCGGACTCAAGCACCGTTTGCTATGTTTGGGCGTGGAACGAACGCGGTCTCCAAGTGATACCGACGCGCCGGCCTTAAGTCAAACGGGTCGGAACGGCACCGCGGGGATCGCGGGGGTCGGGGGCACCGCGGAAGAAACGTGGGCGGCGCGGTCGGAGTGACCGCAGGGGTCGCGGACGGGCGCGGGTGACCGTGGAGGAAACGGCGCGGTTTCCACGTTCTCCGTTTTCTCGGCGTTTAAGGTCTTCTCGAGCATCTTGGCGGAACTGCGTAACTCTGGGGAGTGTTATCGGCTAGGGCTGGAAGCCCCAGTCACGCGCCTGCGGGAAGCCCCAGCCACGGCCCCAGGCGCGGAACCGATGACGCGCGCCGCTTGCTCGGCGGAGATCGTCTTGCCCTTCAATTGATAGACATACCGCAGGACTTCCGCCACCGCGGCATATTGTTCGCTGGGAATCGGTTGTCCGACCTCGACATGCCGGTAGAGTGCCTGGGCAAGCTCTTTGCGCTCGACGATCGGCACTCCGCTCTCCAGCGCTAAGCGGCGGATCCGTTGCGCCAGGAGGCCGGCCCCCTTCACCACGACCACCGGAGCGACCATCGTATCGATGTCGTAACGGATGGCGATGGCCAATTCGGTCGGGTTGGTGATGACCGCTTCCGAGGTGGGAACGATCGTCTTGAGCCGCGACATAGCCAATTGCCGTTGCACCGCTTTGCGCTGGCGGATGATTTCGGGGTCGCCCTGCAGTTCGCGAAATTCGTCGCGCAATTCCTGCTGGGACATGCGCAGTTCCTGTTCGAATTTCCAGCGTTGGTAAAAGTAGTCTCCCAGCGCCAGGACCAGCAGTGCCGCGGCCAGCCTGGTGGCGGTGTCGAGTGCGGAACTGGCCAGGAATTCCGTGAACTGGGGGACTTCCATGGCCGAGGTCGCGAGCAGTGCCGGAACGAGCGACGAGAACAATCCCACCGCCACCGCGGCGACAACAGTCACTTTGCCGAGGGAGAATCCAAGTCGCACCAGGTTGTGCAGGGAGAAGATGCGCTGGAATCCGCCGATGGGATCGATCCGCTCCAGATCCGGCGCCAGTTTCTCCGGCAGCCAGAGCAGACCAAATTGTCCCCAATGGCTGGCCAGCGCAAGTACCAGGAAGGTGGCCAGAATCGGCAACAGGTGCACGGCCAACCCCCAGCTCAATTCGATCCAGGTCGCCGTGGCGGTGCCGACGTCGATCACGGCTGGGGTGGCCTCGCCCCAGTACCGCTGCATCAGCGCCAACAGGAAATTCACCGCGTCGGGACCGAAGTAGCGCAACACCAACAGGCTGCCAAGCAACAGCGCGGAGGACGAAAGGTCCTGGCTGCGCGCGACCTGGCCCTGTTCGCGCGCTTTCTGGCGCCGATGGGGTGTAGCTTCAAACTGCTTGTCGTTCAGCGTTTCCGCCATGAGATCCGGTCGATCGGCCGCGGGGCGGCAAGGCGATCAGCATCAGCCGTCGCGCATGTCGGTCACCCGTGCCAGCACATTTTCCAAGGCGTCCTGGAACAGCCAGGCACCCGCGCCCATCGTGAACGCCAGTCCCGCCATCAACACGATCGTATTCAGGTTGAACCCAAGAGCCAGCACGTTCAATTGCGGTAAGGTGCGGCTGACGATTGCGGTGACCAGGACCGCGATCAGCAGCGCCAACAGGCATGGCGCGCCGGCGCGAATTCCCGTCGCCAGGCTGATCGTCATGATCTCCGTCAGTGCCGGCACGACGCCCTCGGCAAAACTTGCCTGGCCGGGCGGCGTCCATTCGTACGTATCGAGCAACGCGCCAAGCACTTGCCGATGTCCTCCGGTCGTCACAAACACTGACAACGTCACCATGTCCATCAGTTGTGTTGCGGAGGAGACACTCGATTCAAACGTCGGATCGAAGATGTCCGCCAGGGAAATTCCCGCGGTCTGACTGATCAACTGTCCGGCAACCTGCACTCCGGCGAACAGAATCGACGCCGCCAGGCCGATCGACAGCCCGATCAACGCCTCCGAAGCGACCATCCCCAGCAACTGCGGAAGCGAATCGATCTCGGGCAACGCGTGCCGGGTCTGCAGGGGGGTGATCGCCAGCGCCATGCCGATTCCCAGCAGCCCGCGAATCCGCGGCGGAATCGGCCGGACACCCACCACCGGCATCAGCAATAGCACGCCGGACAATCGTGTCAGCACCAAGGTGAAGATCAGGAAGGGCTGCGAGTAAAGCTCCAGCATCGCCGCCATCGACCCTCTCCTTCGGTTTCTGCCGCGCCACGCATGGCGCCTCGGGAACTCCTCCGCGTCCGATCAGCCGCCGCTGATCACGCGTGGGATGTTGCTGATCAAAGTTTGGGAATATTCCAGCAACTGCTGAAGCACCCATGGCATGCAGAAGCTGAGTGCCAGAACCATCGCGACGATCTTGGGTACGAATGCCACCGTCTGGTCTTGGACCTGGGTCAGCGCCTGCAGCAGACCGACGATCAGCCCGACACCAGCGCCGACCAGCAGGATCGGGGCGCTGATCAACAACGCCAGCATCAGCGCTTCACGGCCGAGATCGATCGCGGTCTGCGAGTCCATGATTGGCTCCAGCGTTAGTAGTAGGGGGCGAAGCTGCCCAGCAACATCTCGATGACCAGTCGCCACCCGTCCAGCAACACGAACAGCAGCAGTTTGAACGGCAACGAAATCATCGCGGGAGGGAGCATCATCATGCCCATCGAGATTGTCACGCTGGCGATCACGATGTCGAGGATCAGAAATGGCAGATAGATCTGGAAACCGATCAGGAACGAAGTCTTGAGCTCGCTGAGCATGAACGCGGGGAGCAGGACCTGCAGCGGTACGTCATCGTACGTGCTCGGAACGCTGACACCCGACGGGGCCAGGTAGTCCTGGAACAGCCAGACATCCTCGCTGTTGCCCGCCACTTCAATCTGTCGGCTCATGAACTGCCGGATGGGACGCGCACCGGCGTCCCAGGCCTGTTCCAGGCTCATCTCGGATCGGGGATCGGAGTAGGGAACGATCGCGTCCTGGTAGACCTGTTTCCAGACGGGCGACATGATCAATACGGTTATGAACAATGCGATCGACGTGATGACCTGGCTGGGCGGAAGCTGCTGAGTGCCGAGTGCCTGCCGCAGCAGGCCCAGCACCACAATGATGCGCACGAAACAGGTGGTCATCAGCAGGACCGCCGGAGCGAGACTCAACACGGTCAACAGCAGCATGACCTGCAATGACGACGTCAACCCCTCGCGACTGGTCCACGATTTCGGACCGCCGGCGATCCAATCGCTGCCGGGAATTGCATCGGCGTCACGCGCATCGCTTGCTCGGGGGGCGGGATCGTCCACGGCCAGAACGGCGTTCGCGCCGCACAGCGGCCCGATCAGCAGGATCGACGCGAGGAACCACGATCGCAAACTTGTGGCGCGGTTACCCATGTTCGGCTCCCGCGGCCCGGCGATTGGCCGGCCGCTGCGCGTCACGGGAGGAGGCGGGCGTGTTTTCGACGAAACCGCGTGCCGTCGATTCGTTGCTGATCTGCGCGAGAATCTGACGAAAACTGCTGGTCACGCTCGTCGGCTGAGCCTGCTGGCAGAGCCCGATCAGCCGCTCCGCTTCCGCCGGTTCGTCGACTTCTGCGAGCGATTGTATTCCGGTCGGAGAAACGGAAAGCAGCAGAATCTTGGAACCGAAACGGACGACATGCACCGACTGCCGCGGCGTAATCGACGCCCGACCGAATACCTCGACGACGTCGCGTGGCAGCATCGCGGTTGCCTTGGGATGAGTGCGCTTCACAAGCCAGACCAGGAACAGGAAGACGCCGATGACCAGTGCCAGGCTGCTGAAAATCGTGGTAATCGCCTTCGCGGAGGAGGAGCGAACCGAACGCTGCGGACCGGCGCCGCCGCTTGCCGCCGCGTCGGTCCCTTCGCCACCCGCGTACCGTTTCGTGCCACCGCTGCTCGATCGGCGCGGTGGAAGCGGAATGCCGTCGTCCAGGGGTTGCTCCGCACTGACCTGACGTACGGAGCGATCGGGCGAACCGTGGGATTGCGCGGCCGCGCTTCCGCGGAATTTCAACGGAAGCCGTTCGAGCGAATCCGCCTCGCGCGAAACACGCGAGCCTCCCCTGCCCTCGCGATCGGCGGCAATCGCCTGACGCGCCGAGAGCAACAACGCCAACAAGCCGGCGCATCCTGCGAGCGTTGCGATCCATTGCTGCCTCGCGCGATCCGACTTCTCCATCAGACGTCGTCTCCCGCAACAAGTTCCGCCACGCGAACGCAGAAATTGTCGTTCAATACCAGAATCTCGCCGCGAGCAATCAAGCGTCCGTTGACATAGATGTCGACCGGATCTCCGGCCAGTTTGTCCAGAGCAACCACCGAACCACGTCGAAGTTTCAGCACATCCTCCAGGAACATCTGCGTGCGACCAAGTTCGATCTTGAGATTCAACTCGACGTCGCGCAGCAAATCGAGAGTGGCTCGCTCCGAGGAAGGAGATGCACCGGAAAACTCGCGCAACTGGAACGGCGCAACGCCCGAGCGATGGGATTCGTTCGGTTGATCAATCGAGCGTAACGCTTGATCGGCCTGCGCGAGCAGCAACTGCACGTCATCAATGGCCGATTGGGCAGCCGCGCTGGCCGAGCGAACTGGACTGCCGTGCCCCGGACTATCGGTTGACCGGCCATCAGCAGCAACCTGAGTCGGCCCGGCTACCATCGCCGCCGTCGCTGTCGACGGACCCGCCACGGCACTCGGATTCGTTGCCACCGCGGCAGCCGTGCCCGCGCCGTCCGACTCCTTAGGCCGCACGCCTTCGGGCCGGGCCGCCGCCTGTGCCTGGCGCAGCAAGTCCTCGATCTCGGTTTGACCGACAGTTTCGGGTTCTTGCGCCATCGGAATCCATTCCTCGTAACGAGTTCCCCGACCCGTTGCCGCTCGCCGCTCGCCATCCTGGCGATTGTTTTTGTCGGGCCGACTACTGTTCGACGAAGGCGAAATTGCCGAATACGATCGATTTCAGAATCGACTTCCCGAACAGGTGGTTACTTTTCTCTAAAATCCGTCTTTTAATCAAGCCCAACCCGGGATCGGTCCGTTCGGCAACGTCCGCCGGTTCCGGACCGTGACCGGCACCCGGCTCACTGACCAGAGTACACCGACGCGATCGTTGTCGATGCTCAATTCCCGCACCAGAAACTGCCGTACCAGCATCATATTGCGAAAACCCAGCCCCGAGTTTTCCAAATTTCCCGCATCTTCGCTATCTTCCGTATTTTGTGTATCGTCCGCCCCGGCAAGATATCCCCGGACATCGATCGTTGCCCGGTTGACGATGCCTTCCACATTGCGTCCCTCGTTCGACAGCGCCGTGACGCGTTTGCCGATCATGGAACTGGCGGTGGTTAGATTCTGGCCGATGAACATCGCATCGAGCGCATCGGTCAGCTGGTTCGTCGCGCCGATCTCTGCGGGGGTCGTTACCGTTCGCAGTGTCGAACGCCCTGCATCCGTCGTTACCCCGCTGATCCATCAGGTCAACTTCAAAGCGCTGGACCTGAATCCCCTGCTCGGCGAGCCTGTCGCGCAGCAGCGGCAGATTTTCGATCAGCAGGTCGCGTGTCGCGGCCGATTCGGCCTCCATGCGAGCGGCCAGCTGGCCGCCCTTCGACCAGAAGACATATCCGCCGATCGCCAGGGAGACGACGGTGGCCACGCAGAAGTAGATGAAAGCACCGTAAGCAGTCGGATCAGTTTCTTCATGATCGGGCCTGCTGCCGATGGCGGCCGAGCTCATCCATCGCTTTCTGTTCGAGGTTTCGTTCCTGCGTCTTGAATTCCTCGCGTCTTCGCTGGCGAAGTTTTTCCAGGATCTTCACTTCCCGGTCGGCTTCGACCAGTGCGTCGCGGCGAAGTTCAATTTCCTCGCGCAATTGTTCATCCCGCTTTGTCAGATGGTCGATCTGGGCTTCCAGCAGCAGCTCGTAGCGACTGACCCGCAGGACGCGATCGATATCGAGTTGCCCCGGTTCGATGGCGGCCCGCGACTCGCGCGAGATCTCCCCTTTTTCCCGCCGCAGTTCCTCGATCCGTTCGTGCAGAATCCGCTGCGCCTCGAGCGCCTCGGCAAGCCGGAGGCGCCGCTCGTCGCGATCGGATTCCCGAATCTTCAGCAGCGTTGCGAGGCGGAATTGAAAGCGGGACATCGGTTACTCGATTCAGTTTCAACGGATGTTTTTCGATGCGGTATTCGCGGTGGCCGGCGCGGCGCGCAGGTTTGCGGCCCGCTGCGCCAGTTGCAGCAGCTCGCCGCGCGCCACTTCGACCGACGATACCTGTTCGACCTCCTGCTTGAGGAATCGCTGAAGGTCAGGCAGCATGCCGATGGCCGTATCCACCATCGGGTTCGCTCCCGCCCGGTAGGCGCCGATCGAGATCAGATCCTCGTGGTCGCGGTAGGCGCCCATGAGTTCGCGGATCGTCTGGATCGCCTGGCGATGTTCCTTGCTGGTGATATCCGGCATCACGCGACTGATGCTTTCCAGGATATCGATCGCCGGATAGTGTGCCTTGGACGCGAGCTTGCGGCTGAGTATCAAGTGGCCGTCGAGCAGCCCGCGCATGGTGTCGCTCACCGGCTCGTTGGTGTCATCACCCTCCACAAGCACCGTATAGAATCCGGTAATGCTTCCGGTCGGTGTCCGCCCCGAACGCTCGACCAGTCGCGGCAACAGCGAGTACATCGATGGGGGATAACCTTTGGTGGTCGGCGGTTCTCCGGCGGCGAGTCCAATCTCCCTTTGCGCCATGGCGAAACGCGTTACGGAGTCCATCATCAGCAGCACGTTCGAGCCCCGATCCCGGAAGTATTCCGCGATTGACGTGGCGACAAACGAGGCCCGCACGCGGACAATCGCCGGCTGATCACTGGTGGCGACCACCACCACACTGCGAGCCCGGCCGGCGGCGCCCAGATCCCGTTCCAGAAAATCGTTGACTTCCCGGCCGCGCTCGCCGATCAACGCAATCACGTTGACGTCGGCCGATGTGTAACGCGCCATCATTCCCAGCGTGACCGACTTCCCGACGCCCGCCCCCGAGAAAATGCCGATCCGTTGGCCTCGACCACAGGTCAGCAGTCCGTCGATCGCGCGAATCCCCGTGGAGAGCGGTTGATCGATCCGGGGGCGGGAAGTGGCCTTCGGCGGAGAGCGATGCACCGGGACGCGATGCGTGACGAACGGCGGAGCCTGTCCATCGAGAGGCTTTCCGAAGGCGTCGAGCACGCGTCCGAGCAGGGATGGGCCGACGCGAACCGTCGACGTGGTGCGCGCAAGTCGCACGCGGTTCCCGAAGCGGACACCCGAGGTCGGCCCCGACGGGAAAACCAGGGTGTGGTGGTCACGAAAGGCGATCACTTCCCCCGCCAGTTCCGGCGCGCCCGCCCTTTCGATCGTAACCTGGGCACCGATCGGAGCGGGAAAATCGGCGACCGCAACCATCAAGCCCTCCATACGTACCACCGTACCTGTGAGCGCGGCGGGTATCACCGTGGCGAGAGGTTCCAGGAGTTGTTCCAGCGGCGCGATCATTGCAGTTCCTCCGCCAGCCGCGCGAGCTGCGACTCGAGTTGCAGATCGACTTCGCCAAATTCGGTCTCCACTTTGCAGCCACCGGTCGAAATCGATTCGTCCGCCACGACCTCGGTTGCCGCTTCCCGACCGGTGCGGGCCACGAGTCGCGTCAGGTGTTCTCCCAGGAGCTGCTGGTCGCGGGGGTTGATTCGCAGTCGCAGTCGATTGCCTCGCGACGCCAGCTCCAGCGCCTCGCGCACCCAGGTCAAGGCGATTTCACGGTCGAGTTCCATTTCGCGACGGACCAGATTGCGGGCAATTCCCATCGCCAGTGCGACCAGATTGCGATCCCAGTAGACTTGCCATTCGTCGCGTGCGGCGCGAATACCGTCGACGGCCTTGTCGAGCGCGGGCACGGCCGCCGCCAACTGCTGTTCGATGCGCTGACTCAGTAGCCGCTCGGCCGATTGCATCCCCTGCTGCAATCCTTCCTGTTCCGCCCGCTTTCGAATCTCGTCGGCCTCGGCGCGGGCTTTGGCGACAATCGTTGCGGCTTCACCACGCACCTGTTCTAGGTACCGGTGCGCTTTTTCCGTGACGTCGTCCAGATTGAAGCGGGACGCGGAGACACCCTCTCGATGCGCGAATTCACCGGCTTTGATGATCCCTGGCATTCCTGGCTCCTAGACTCCTGCTTCCAAACGAATTGCGGGAGGCAGCGGGATCAGGCCCCGTGCCGCGAGCCGATCGGCGCTGCGCGCGACCGCTTCCTGGGCGCCATCCAGGTCGCTCAACCGCCAGGGCCCCATTTCGGCGAGCCGACGCTGCAGCTGGCGCACCTCGGCCGCCGGCAATTCTCGTTTCATGCGTTCGAACAGCCCGCGATCGGCGCCCGCCATCGATAACAGCAACAGCTTGGGGTCGGTGTGGTGCATCACGAGTGCCAACGACCGGGCGTCCAGCGAGGCCAGTTGCTCGAAGCGATAGCGGTCGCCCAGTTGGGGCTGGTCCTCCGCATCCGCGCGTGGCGCGGACCGCAGTGCGGACTGCGGCGCCGACTGCGGCGAGGTCCGCATCGCGGCGAAGATGTGGGGGGATTTGAGGGGCGCCACCGTGTGTGCCACGATTTCCCGCGTCGGGAGCGGGCGTTCTTGATCAGCGCGGTCCGATCGCAACAGGGCCCGCGGATCGCGCGGTTCGAGTCGTCCGGCCCTGGAAACGTCCGGGTGCGGGGGCGGTGCCGCGCGCCGCGGATCGTCGGCACCGCGCCGAATTGCCGCCCCGTCCAACTCGCTCGCCAGATCGGCATGGGAGTGCGCGATTTCCGAGAGCAGTGCGCGGCGATCCTGGCTCGGCATCGCCCGCAAGATCGCCGCTACCGCCTGTGTGCCATGGGAGCGGCGAACGGCGGTCTGGACGTGCGCGGTCAGCAGCGACTCGAGTTCACGTTCAATGTCCTGGAGGACTTCAGGCCGCGTCTGATCGAGACGCGCGACGCGATGGATCACATCGGATTGAAGTTCCGGCGGCCATGCCGCAAGCAATTCGGCGGCGCGGTCGGGAGCCAGATGCGAGACGACCACGGCGATCGTTTGTGGATGCTCGCGCTGCAGATGAACGGCCAGATGCCCGCATTCCATTTCGTGCAGGAATCGGAACGGCGGTATTTCCTGAGGTGGCGTTTCGACGGCGGCAGGCGGCGCGCCCGCTTGCGCGGCGGAGGCGAACCTTCGCGCCAGCGAATCGTCGATCTCGATGCCGCTGTCGTCGGAGTGCGGATGCCGGCGGCCACCGGCCAGGAATTCACCCAGCACCTGATCGCGCTCCAGGTCCGGCACGTCGCGCAATTCCATGATCGCTTCCCGCACACGGGCCGATTGCGTTTCGCCCATCTGTTCGAGCAGCAAATCGGCCTGCAGTGTGTCGAGCGCCGAGACAAGGATCGCCGCCTTTCGGAGCGCTGCCGCTGATGTCATGCCACATCTCCAATCCAGTTACGCAGAATATTGGCGGCGGTTTCCGGATCTTCCTTAACCAGTTCGGTCAACTCCGAGCGGAGATTCGGCCCTGTTCCGCGGAACGATCGTTTTTGTCGGGCCGATTTCGCGGCATCGGCCTCGCTGTCCTCCGGAGGAGAAACCACTTTCAGTTGAGGCCCGGACGCGGCTGCCGACGCCTCGCCGGCTGCACTCGGGCCTGCGGCCGCGTCGGCCGGCGCGGGCTTCGCAAGCCCTTTGAGAAACAGCAGCGCCACCAGTCCCAATCCGATCATGCCGATCGACTGCCAGTTACCCGCCAGCCAGGTGGTCGCCGTTTCCGCCATGCTAGGCTGCGCCAGCGGCTCGGGCGTCAAATCGGGGGAAAAGGAGATCGATACCAGGGAGCTGCCGTCGGCGCCTTTGGTCTGCGGAAGGACGCCGACCATCGCCGCATCGATCCGCTTGCGTGCGTCGGCTTCCAGCTTCTTCAAATCGTCCTCCGCCGGGGCGGTATCTTTGTCCGCCTTGGGATTCGCTTCCCGCCAGACCTTGGTGAGATAGCTCATCGGTACATCGATCGATGCTTTGACGGTCTTCGGCACCAGTCCGGCTTTTTGACTCTCCAGTCGCTGTTGCGAATTGATCAGCCGTTCCTCGGTTCGCGTCTCGGTGGCCCGCTCCGTGGCGCTCGCCGCGGCGACCTGTTGCGACGAATTGCCGATCGCGTTGGGAAACGTTCCCGGCCGGCCTCCGTTGTTCGCCATCGCCATCGGCGTTTCCTTTTCCAGCGTTTTTCGATCGACCGCGACCGGCTTGCCTTTGAAGTCGGTGCTGTAGGTCGTCTGGTAGAGTTCCGGGTCGAGTTCGACGCTGACCCCCACGGCGATTCCCGGATACATCGGCACAAGCCGTTCGAGGATTTTCGATTTGTACGATCGTTCATAGAGCCGCATCGACGTCAGGTAAATATTGTCGTTGCCGCCTTGGGGCCGGTTCGGATCGGGGCCGGAGTGCGTGATTCCGGAATTCATATCGAGTACGGAGATATTTCCCGGTTTCAGGCCCGTCAAGCTGCCGCGGATCGCCTCGCGGATCGCGTTCACCTCCTCGTCGCCCAGGGCCCGATTTCCCTTGGCGCGCACCGCCGCCAGCGCCGTGCGCTCGCGCACGCGATGCAGTCCCCCTCCCTCCGATTCGTCGTAGACCACCTGCGCCTCGTCGATATCGCGCATCTTGCGAATGATCTGGGAAAGTTCTTTCTCGGTGGCGTTCTTGAAATTGCGACTGCGCTGCTCCCGCGACGTCCAGGGACTGTCTTTACCGATCGCCTTGTCGGTGAAACTGGTAAGCAGATCGGGCATCGAGTCGTTTTCCTGGATCGCCTTGAGATAGGCATCTTTCTGGCTGCGGGGCACGAGCATCCGCAGGCCCTCGATGCGGGAACCGCGCAGGCCGGCTTTGGAAAAGGCCAGGTCCATGTTGGCCAGTTCGCGCATGTTGAACGTCTGTCCGCCAAACAGATACTCATCGCCCGCCGATGTCTGGACGCGGAACAGGTAGGCCAGGCTGACCCCGATCGCCACCAGCAACAGCACGGCGATCAGCCGCGCCGACGGGGTCATCGAGCGGAGCAGTTCGGTGATTTGAGCAATCGACTGGTTGACGAAGTCCATCCGTGGAGCCTCTCGCAACGTGAATTTCCGGCAGCGCCCGCCGGCCGGTTATGGGCAACGACGCCGGTTCAGATCCTCACATCCTTGATTTCCTGATAAGCCTGCAGCAGTTTGTTGCGTATCTGCATCACCATCCGGAACGACAGGTCGGCCTTCTGCAGCGACGTCAGCACTTCCGCCGGATTAACGTCTTCGCCGGTCAACAACTGCTGAACGGCGCTGTCGGCGTCCATCTGCATGCTGTTGACCTGCTTCAACGATTCGATCAACAGATTCTTGAACGATCCCTGGCTGGCGGCCGCGCCGGCGGATACCCCCGCGGACGCGATTCCGGGCGACCCGGCGAGCGCAGCGGCGGGCCGCGGCAAAGGGATGCTCGACTGCGGTATTCCGATCGTATTCATCTGCTATCCTCCGGTACCGATGCCTCGATATCAGGCCAGAATCCGCAACGTCTGCTGCGACATTCCCTTGGTGATTTCCATGACACCCACGTTGGCCTCGTAGGCCCTGGTCGCCTGCAAGGCGTCGACGAACTGTTCGGTTAGGTTGATGTTCGGATACGCCACGTAGCCTTTCCATTTCCCGTCCTTGATCGCCAGCGGATGGTGCGGCTGATACTGGTAGCGGGGCTCGACATCCTCGGTCGGCGCCGAGGCCACGCGCACACCCGCGGCGCCCTGGGACGTGGAAAGCTGGTCGTCGGTCTGAAACACGACGTGGCGCGCCTGGTATGGCGTGACGTTGCCCGACTCGTCGCGCATCGACGACATGTTGGCGATGTTGCCCACCAGCACTTGGTGCCGGGCCTGTGCGAAGTTGATCGTCTCCTGCAGCGCAGGGATGCTGTTCGATTGCAGGAAGGATAGGGTCATTGTTGGTGACACTCCATCGTGAGCGCTCCGTCGTCCGCACGCTGTTGATTCTTCGATCCCGCAAGCTGCAACCCGCATGCCGTGTGCAAATGGCAGGTGCCTGCCGGGGCTCGGTCTTTCCAAGTCGTTGCAGCTGTCCGCATTTACCTCAAGTCTCCTGAATGCCCTGGTTCGAACGTCGCCGGCGGACCGGCATCTTCCGCCGGACGACCGGCAGGAATTGCCGGTTTCAGGCAGCCCGCGCCGGCGCCTTCGCGCGGGGCGCGTAGCCATAGGCGCGGAGTTTGTTGGTGAGGGTCCGTACGCCGATGCCGAGCGCTTTCGCGGTTTTTTCGCGATGGCCGTCAAACTGCTCCAAGGTGCTCTCAATCATTCGCCGCTCCATGTCGTGGAGATTCGTTCTGGCGCTCGACGAGTTCTCGTGGGAACCGGCATCGATCGCGGGGAATGCCTGGCTGGACGGGTGGGCCTGGTTGGACAGGTTGGCGGGCAGCCAGAGGCGCAGATCGTCCGCACTCAGCCATGCACTGCTTCCCAGCACGGTGGCCCTGGTCATGAGGTTCTCGAGTTCGCGGATGTTCCCGGGCCAGGAGTAGTCGCGCAACAGCTGCAAGGCGTCGCCGCGGAGCTGCATCGGCTCGCGATCGACGCGCGTCGCCGCCAGTTCCAGGAAGTGCGCGGCCAGTTCGGGAAGATCATCGCGACGCTCGCGGAGCGGCGGTACAAGCAGCGGAATCACCGCCAGGCGGAAGTAGAGATCCTCACGGAAACGTCCGTCGCGAACTTCGCGAGCCAGGTCGCGGTTGGTCGACGCCAGGACCCGCACATCGACGCGGATCGTCGCACTCGACCCGACCCGCTCGAACGACCGCTCCTGCAGCACTCGCAGCAGTTTGGCCTGCAGCGGCAATGCGATTTCGGTGACTTCGTCGAGCAGAATCGTCCCGCGATCCGCCAGTTCGAACCGTCCCACGCGCGGCGCGTCGGCACTGGTAAACGCGCCCCGTTCGTGACCGAACAGTTCGCTCTCCATCAGCTGCGGCGACAGGCTGGGACAGTTCAAGCTGACCAGCGCTCCGTTCGCCCGGGGACTGTCGGCATGGATTGCCTTGGCCACCAGTTCCTTTCCGGTCCCGCTTTCGCCGCAGATCAGCACCGTTTCCGAGGTGCGCGCGACCTGGGAGATGCGTTCCCGCAAACGCATCATCGCCTCGCTCGAGCCAACCAGCCGGGGCCCCTGGGCAGCGTTCGGCGGCGCCAATGTCGGATGACGGGCCGGCGATGCATGCCGCGCCAGAGCGCGGCTCACGAGCGATTCGATCTGGTCGGCGTCAAACGGCTTTTCAATATAGTCAAATGCGCCATGACGCATCGCCTCGACCGCGGACGACACGCTGGCATGCGCCGTCACCATGATGATCTGCGACTCACATTGCCGGGACTGCAAGGCGCGAATGAATTCCAGTCCGCTCATTCCCGGCATCCGTAGATCCGTGATCACGACGTCGACGGAGTGCCGTTCGAGCCATGCCAGGGCTTCCACGGCACTGGCGCAGCTGTTGGCGCAGTGGCCGGCATGCCGCAGGATGTCGGTCAGGGATTCCCTCGCCTGGGGATGGTCGTCGACCACGAGGATCGAGGCCGCGGCTTCCTGCGAACGAATCATGATTCCTCCACGGTGGTTGGGACTTCAGGAATCCGGATGGTGAACGCCGCGCCCCCTTCCGGACAGTTCAAGAATTGCAGTTCGCCGCCATGGGCTTCGGCGATACGATGCACGATCGCCAGTCCCAGGCCGGTGCCCTGGCTCTTGGTAGTAAAGAACGGCTCCAGCAGCCGCTTGCGGATCGGTTCGGGGATTCCGGGTCCACTATCGGCGACCTCCAGGTCGACTCCGCAGGGCATCGCCGTCGCGGTGATCACCAATTCGCCGCCCCGCGGCATGACATCCACGGCGTTGAGCACCAGATTGAGCAGCGCGCGGCGGACCATGGTGCGATCGGCCTTCAGCCGCAACTGCGCGGGAACGTGGATTCGCGAGTCGATTCCCTGAGCGCTGAGCTGCGGGGCCAGCGAACTGCAAAGCTCCTCGACGACTCCCCGAATTTCGAACGATTCGTATTTCGGCGAGCGGTCGGCGGTGAACTGCAGCAGGTCGCCCACCGTCACTTCCAACGCGCGGAAACAGGTTTGAATCTTGTCGACGACCTGAAGGCTGTCGGCATCGTCCTGCACCCGGCGGCGCAACAGACTCAGATACAACGTACAGGGTGCCAGTCCGTTGCGCACTTCATGCGCAACGTGCGCGGCGATCTGTCCCAGATCGGCCAGGCGATTCTTCCGCTCCAGTTGACGATTCTTGAACTCCAATTCCTCCGACAGCCGCCGGACCTCGTCACGCAGCACGTTCTGGGTCTGCTGCAGGCGTTCGGTGGCCGACTCCCAGAGGGCGAGCAGGTCGGCGAGTTCCAGTTCGCCGGAAGAGGCCCGTCCTGAATCGGCGTCGTTCCTGGTCGCATCGGAGCGCGTTTCATGTTGCTGGTCCATCGGAATTACCCCGCGGTGAGATCGAAACTCGCTGTCGGCTGTGATTGCGAATCGTGGTATGCCGCGTGGGCCGCCACACCCGACTGCAGATCGCGCAGCCGTTCGGCGCACGAGTCGCGGCGTTGCTTCAAGGCGTCCTCGCATTGCTTCTCCAACTGCATGACTTCGCCCAGCAGCTGGTCGCAGCGCTGGGAGACCAGCCGGCAATGCTCGCGCGCTTCCTCCGATCGCCAGGTTCGGGTTTCCGGATCCTGTTCGCGATAAGGATCGAGTTTCCGTTCCGTGGCGCGGAGATCAACGATCAATCCTTGTTTCGCCGCGAGAATCTGTAGCAGGTGCGTGATCTCGCCATTGGCGACATGTTCCTGCTGCACGCGGGACAGTTGGCGCATTTGTTCGAGTATTGCCAGCTTCTGGTCGATAAGAGATGCGAGGTATTCCGTTTGCATGCGGGCTTCCAATGCGGCAACCAATCGGCGGGCGTCCTGCCCGCCGCTTACAAAGTACTCAGCCAATCCAAAAGTTGTTCCCACTCCTGGCGCCGGTAGCGGGTGACACGCGAGAATTCTCCGTCGTCGGCGATTCGTTTCAGCACATATTACGTTTGTTTGATCGTTCCTCGCGCCTCGTCGTTCTGGGCCAGCCGCCGGTGGCAGTTTGCGATCTGCACCATCGCCTCCAGCGTGATTGGTCCTTGCGGAATTCGATTGATGGCCAGCGAGTATTCCTCCATGGCGCCTTGACAGTCCCCGAGTTCGAACAGGGCGTCGGCGCGCAGCCGTACCGATGTCTCGTCCGGGACCAGCGGACTCATCGTCCGCGTCAGATCGACCGCCAGTTCAAATTCCCGCCGTTCGAGCAGGACCTGGAACGCGCCCTCGATCCGTTTGCGAAAGCCGTCGAGCGAAACCCAGGGATTGCTGAATGTCTCCGGAGAACCAGCCCGTTGCAGCAAGCGACGGAATGCCTCGAGCGCCGACTCGTCCCGCCCCTTGGACAGGTAGCCTTCGGCCTCCTCCAGTCCCGCCGCCAGGCCCTCGGGCGTGTTCTGGTCGGCGGATGCGGTGCGCGCGAACTGGGCCAAGGCCGCGTCCGCATCTCCGAGCCCCGCCATGCAGACACCGATCAAGTAGCTGGCGATTCGTGATGGAGCTTCGTGATGGCGGTCGAGTTCTATCGCGCGGCGGAGCAGTTCCATTGCCCGCTGGTACAGCGCCAACATCGCTGCGTGGTTCCCAGCGTCGTCGCGCACGTAGGCTTCGACCAGCAGTCGCTGCTGCTCGATCTGGTGATCGCCTTCCCGCTGCAGCCCTTCCCGAAGGTAGGGCAATGCTTTGGCGTACCGCCCGGATTCGTACAGGCTCCGCGACAGCTTTACCAGTCCCTCCGTTTCGCGACCGGCAGGCCATCCGCGGCGATGGGCTTCCTCGAGGTAGCGGCTAGCCATCATCTGCAGCCTGCGTTGCTGGTCGGTGTCGTCGGTCACCCGAGCGTCATGCGCCAGCGCGGCGCCGAAGATAAACAGCGCGCCGGGCAGATCGGTCTCGGGAGCCCCGCCATGCGCGAACAACTTGGCAGCCCGATCGCGGGCCATCTCGACCTCGCCCGCGTCCAGAAATTCCAGCGCCTCGGCAAGCTCCACATGCTCGATCAACGGCTCGCGCTGGATCCATTGCGTCGCCAGCCAGACGACCGCCGTGGTGACCGCCACGAATGCCCCGAGGAGTCCCAGCACGCGCGCCGGGGTACTGCGCACCGCGGAGCCGGTCCATCCACGGACCCGAGCGTTCCAACTCGGCTTGAGCGGCGCGCTGCCGGTTTCCGCGTCGGGAGTCTGTTGTGGATCGCTCATGAAGTCGCCGTCCCTTCCCCACTCTGCGCGATCCGCCATGAACCTGGCGATCGAAAATCGCGCGAGATGCCGGGAGATTGGCGCGGAGTATGTACTCGAAGCGAGGTCACCGCGTCAAGGGAAAATGGGGAAGAGGCAGTTCAGATCGCTTCCTCGATCCGGCCCGAACCGCGTGGGGCTCAGGCAGCGCGTCAATTCCAGTCGCTAGAGTCTTCCGGTGTCGATTCGGGCTGCGCCGCCTGACCGGTCACGCGCTCCATCAGCCAGACATTCAAATCGCTCAACATCTTGGTCGTCAGTTCATCGCCACACGGATACTGGCGCAGCGCAATTCCCATGCCTGCCGAATGTACCAGACGCAGATCGGCACACGACTGTTCCGTCGTGTAGCGCCGGGAATCGCGATTGCAGGCGATAAACAGCGGCAAGTTGCGCAGTTGGCGCAAATCGCGCAGCGGGGTTCGACCCTGGGGAAAGCCACCGCCAATCGAAGCCAGACCGGCGAATCGGCCGGCATTGCGCAATCCGACCCGCAAGGCCATCGTACCGCCGCAATGTAATCCGGCCAGAAAAATGCGGTCGGCCGCAACATGGAATCGGCTGCGGGCCAACTGGATCGCCTCCAGCACGCGGCGTTCGGCTGCCTGGGTGCTTTCCTCGTCCTCACCCCATGAAAAGCCCGGTTGCGACGACCGCGGACTGACGCCGCGCGGCGCGACAGCGACATAGTTACGCATGCTGATTAGCGGCATGACGCGCTGCAACTGCCGTTCGTCGTCGCCAGGTCCGTGGCACCATACCAGCAGAGGATACGCGTAGTTACGTTCGTAATGCAGCGGAGCGAATAGCGCCGCCGTTGACTCCACGCGAACCCGCGCCTGGACAAGATCGACGGTGGGTAACGGATTTTCCAGTGGCTGCTTGGAAGGCTTGTTCAACAAACTTCCGGGCTGCATCTGAATGCGATTCATATCATTCCTGTTTGCGGTATCATCCGTTGGTCGCCGGCACATCGCGCGAACCGTTCTCCGCACTGGCCGAGTCCCCCGAAAGCTTGGCGTTTTAGGTCAGACGAAATTTTTTGTCAATTGCAACCCGACCCGTGATGCACCCCGCGCCCCGGGACTACGGGACGCAACGAACGGAGCCACGGACGATCGGCGCGACAGAATCGTCTCTGGCCTCGCGTACCCTCCGTGACGGAGACGCAAGACCGATGATGATAGGGTCCCGGATCAGCTCTTTGCTAGCAGTTCGCCCATGGTCTTCACCAGCGACTTCACCGCATCGACGCTCTTCTGGAAATTGGCTTTTTCCGCGGCGGTGAGATTCAACTCGATGATCTTCTCCACGCCGTTGGAGCCAAGGACCACCGGGACGCCGACATAGTAGCCGCCGACGCCGTATTCCCGGTCGCAATAGGCCGCGCAGGGAATGACGCGCTTTTTGTCCCGCACCACCGCTTCGACCATTTGCGCGGTCGCGGCGGCCGGCGCGTAATAGGCGCTGCCCGTTTTCAGAAGATTGACGATTTCGGCTCCGCCGTCACGTGTGCGTTGCACGATTTCGTTCAAGCGGGATTCGGGGATCAACTGAGTGATCGGAATTCCCCCCACCGACGTGCAACTCGGAATCGGCACCATCGTGTCCCCGTGACCGCCCATCAACAGTGCCGAAATGTCCTCGACGCTGCAATTCAGTTCCCGCGCCAGAAACGTGCGGTACCGGGCGGTGTCCAGGACGCCGGCCTGCCCCACAACCCGTTGCGCCGGGAAACCGGTCACCTGCAGCACGCGCTGGACCATCGCATCCAGCGGGTTACTGACGACGATCACCACGGCGGAAGGACTGCTGGAACGGATCTGTTCCGAGACGGAACTTACGATTTTGGCATTGGTGGCCAGCAGGTCATCGCGGCTCATTCCCGGTTTGCGTGGAATCCCGGCCGTAATTACCACGACGTCACTTTGCGCCGTATCATCGTAACTATTTGTTCCGGTGATAATCGAGTCGAAGCCCATGATCGGCGACGACTGCATCAGGTCCAGTGCTTTGCCACGAGGCATGTTTTCCGTGGCAGGGATATCGAGCAGCACGACATCTCCGAGTTCGGCGGCTGCGCACCAGTGTGCGGTGGTCGCGCCCACATTTCCCGCTCCCACGATCGTGATCTTGGCTCGACGCATTTGGCAACTCCCTCCGCTTCGGGGTCCTGAACCGCTGACTGAATTTGAACACGATCGAAATATCCCTAGCTATGGCGGGGGACGTCAAGTGGGGGAAGGCGCGCGTCACGTTGACGGCGGCAGTCGCGGTTCCGGCTGCAGGGCGGCGCGGCTCCTGCGGCGTTGCTGGCGGTCGGATCGCGATAGCCACCAGATCGCGGCGCCGACAAGTGCCACGAGTACCATCGCCATCGTGCCGAAGAACGTCCCGGACGATTCCAGCGGCGGAGGGGGCGCAAGCAGCGTCACCTGCTGTCCGATCAGCAACGGACTGATCTGGAGATTACGTTCGTTCTTCGCCGCAGCGGCAGGCCGCTCGCTCGCGGCACGCTCCATTCGCTCGGAGTTGTACCCCCAGACCTTGAAGTGCACGCCGACGAATCGCACGGGATCGCGCAGCTTGCCGCTACCGTTTGCCGGTAACGTCCGTTGCCAGGCCGCAGGAATCGAACGCGTGCAGCAGGTGACCGGAAACGAGTTGTTGATTACCGGACCATCTTTGCCGATTCGCACCGACTGATCGCCCATGGCGACGAGCAGATCGACTTCAAAAAAGTGATCGAAGCCGAATCGCGCGCGCAGCCGAGGATCTTCAATTGCAATCCGCTTCACCGCCCGGGCCGTTCCTGTCACTTCAATCCATCGGCCATGTTGCTCCTTGGGCCGTTCCACCGCGTCCGCCAGTTCGAAAGGCGCCGCATGGCTCTCGAATTCCTGTTGAGAAGCACGCCCCACGGCCGCCAGCAGTTGGTAAAACGCTTCCTGATCCGGCTTCCCCAGCGGAAGTCCATTCGTGCCGCGGACCTGATCAAACAAGGAAACGTCGAATTCAAGTCCCGCCAGGCGGACCATGTCGGAAGTGACGCCGAGTTCCTTGTTGGCCGACTCGGGGTACCACTCGGGCGAATCGGCGGCGAAGACCAGCCGCGCGCGTCCTTCGACCGTTTCACCCCGTTTGAGAAACATGGCGTTCACGCGCACGCGTTCGTCGATCGATTCGCTGTTGCGCCACGTACCGGGGATCGCGCGCAAATAGAGTTCGACGGCCTGATCCGTATTCGACAGCACCAGCATTGCCTGCCAGTAGTGCGTAAATTCGAGCCGCTCGGCCAATTCCGGCAACAGCGCGATGCGTTGCAGCTGCGTCAGTCGGCCACGCAGCGCGACCAGCGTCCAACGCCTCGAGCGTTGCGGGTCTGCGAACTGCTCCAACCCTCCAGGCGTCGTCAATTGTTCGAGTGTCGCGCGCGACGGCCGACTCAAACGATAGAGGATCTTGGCCAGCACCTCCTGTTCGCCCAGTCCCGAAGGGACGCCATCACGCAATAGTTCCAACTGACTATCCTCGATACCGGCCAACAGCGATCGCGCGGTAAAGCTCTCGCCGGAAACGCCGGGCTCCACCGCTCCCGTGCGACGATCGCCCTTGGCCCAGGGCAGATCTTCCGACCCGTGCGTTGAAGGCAAGAAAAGGGACTGGAGAGTTAACCCAAGGATCCACAAGAATCGGACGCGCGCCCGATCGAAAAGCAAGGTTGGATGGGTGTGCATCGACCACGTCTCCGGGCACGCTACGATAAAGGCTCGATCTGATCCGGCAGGCCATTCAAATGCCGGCTGCGGGAGGCGGCGCCCGGCGAGAATCTCCAGATCCAGATGACGGCAAGTCCCGCGGCCCCCACGGCCCCCAGTAATGCCAGGATCAATCGCAAGTTCTCACTCGCGGGTGACATCGCTTCCGGGGGGGGCGACCAGCCTGGACCGCGCGCCAGCAGCAGCGGCGCGCGGTTCACGCCGTCGCGAGCCATATACGGCATGCGTTTGAGAAAGTAGCCGGTGAATTCCAGTTCCTCGTTGAGCGTCGTCGTCTGCCCGTCGCTCGAAAGCGGACCGACGGCAGGAAATCCCGTGGGGAGCTCGAGTGCGTAGATAATGATCGGCCGAGCCGGCCCGCCGGCGGGCCGCAGGGTAAAGACGTAGTAGCCTTTCACGTCGGTTTCCTCGTACCGTTCGTCGATCCGGTACGCCTGCACCGCCGTGCCTCGAACCGTAACGATGCGGCCTCGATAGGTGCGCGGCTGATCAAACAGTTGCATGTAACCGATCGGCCCCGAGGATTGCCGTTGCAGATCGTCGGGAGACGCCTGCGAAAGTCGTTCCAGCAGTCGAAACCAGATCGGACGTTCGGCGGAACGGCTGATCAGCGCATCGTCGCGTACCAGATCGAGCGCGAAGGGGTCGAGCATTCTCTGCAATCCGTCCGCGTAGGAGAGGTCCGCTGGTCCGAGCGACGCAGCATCCAGAAACCGCTCGAGTCGCGGACGCCAGTCGTCCACCCAACGGCGCTCGACCGTGTCCAGTACCAATTGCCATTTTGCTCGTTCGTCCTGTTCGAGTTTTTCCAGAGGTTCGAACGCCATGGCCTGGTATTCGATCCACGCCTTGTCCAGGCTCGCAAGGACGTGCTGCCAGGAATTCGTCTCGGGAGTGATTCCCCTCCGCACGCGCCGCAAACCAGCAAACAATGCGTCGCGATCGGCCGGTTCCAGTTGGAGAAACACCGTCTCCCAGCCGTGGCTCCAGGTGCGCTCGACCGACGACGCTTCTTCGGAGGCCCGTTCGGGTATCGCCGGTCGAGGCACCGCGGTTACCTCGGCCAGGTGGCTGGAGTCCGTCTGTTCCGTATCGTGAGGGCGCAGTCGCGTGTCGACCGTACCCGTGGCACGTTCGGACTCGGTCAACGGCGGGCCGCCGGCGATCGGCCGACTTCCCGGGGCAAAAAACTGTCGCAGGCCCGGATCGGCAATTGCGGTCACCAGCCAGATACAGAAAAAAAGACTGCTTGCCACCAGAAACAGTCGCAGGCGAACACCCCGGCTGCGGTAGTCGGGGACTAGCCGGGCGCCGGATCGCTTTTGGAAGTCAAAACCCATCTGCGGTTGGTCCCTTGGTTCGGACACGGGGCGGCCAACGGGCTGGGTTACTTCCGGGCAACCCAGGTTGGCGCCGAGCGTTCATCTTACCACTGCGATATTCGGCCAGGATAGCGATCCTATTCCCCGATCGGCTACCGGCGTGCGTTCCGGCGAGCTCGCGGAATCGCCCCTGACCCGGCCTATCCGGTCCATGCGTGGACTGGGTCGGGTCCCGACCGAGACGCCGGCACGCTTGGTCGAGGAACACGACCCCTGGGCGGGGTGCGGCTCGATTCTGTGATCGGACCCGGGAATAATAACGAAGGTGGGCTGCGAATCGAATCCAGAAAAGCGGCTCGGCATAGACCGAATCGGCACCCGGAAAAGAACGGCTGCGGAGAGCTGACGGCTGCGGAGAACAAGGAAGAGGTACCCGCGTGGCGCTAAGCCAGTATCAATTCAACGCGCTGGTCCACGAGCACGGACTGGCCTTGTAACGTGTTGCGTATCGACTCGTTGGCGATCCCCACGAGTCGGAGGATCTGGTGCAGGAGACGTTGCGGTCGGCGTGGACCAGTCGCGAGCGGTATGAGCCTAATCGCGGGGACCGTGCCTGGCTGGTTTCGATCCTGCGCCGCCGCGCGGTGGATCGATGGCGCCGCCGTCCCCGTTCCCGACGGGTTGCCGAATCGGCTGCGGCGGGCCGACAAAGCGCCGGGGATCTGCCCAGGTATTTTCAGCGGAGCATTACTCCGGGATCCGACGCTCTGCGCCGAGCGGTCTGTCAGTTTGTGAGTCAACGGTCAAGCGAGGCGGCTCGGCGTGTCACCCTCACGGTCCGCTTCGATCCCAGCGAAGTCGCGGCCTACCGGCTGATCGGCCATAACGCGATCGATTATGGCGGCCTGCTGCCCGCGTCCGAACCGGCGACGATTTATCGCGGCGACCAGACGAGCGTTCTCTTCGAGGTCTGGCTCGACCCGCGCGCGTCCAAGACCGAACGCCAGGAGAATCCGCAGAGCGACAGGTTGGCGTTTGCGCGCGAAGTGGCCACCGCGGAGGTGCGCTGGATCGATCCGACCGACGGGTCGGCACAAGTTCGGCGCGAACGGCTTTACGCGCACGAAATCGCCTCGGGATTCGAATCGGCGTCACCCGCGCTGCAGTTGGCGGGGATCGTTGCCGAAGCGGCGGAGGTCCTGCGCGATTCGTACTTTGTCCCGATTCGATTCCGCGGGTTTCGCGAGGTCGGCGCGATGGCTCGCCGCCTGCCGGAACCGCTGCAGTCCACGCCGGAAATGGTCGAATTCATGGAGTTCCTGCGACTCGCCGACCCGCAACGCAGTCGGACCGGACCATGACGGGGCGGCGGAATCCGGCCAGGACAACGATTGTACAGGCCGTACCGTTTACAGCTGCCTTTTCCGCGCCGGAGACTGTTTCAGCCTGACGGGCCCAAATGAATGGTTGCGGCATTCGACGGCGACCATATAATCGGTGTCTTGGCCAAGCGTTGTCCGAGACGAATACGAGCATCCGCGTGGTGTTGTTTTGACATGACGAGGGCGGGGCACAGCGAATGACTGGCAAAGGAACGACTTCATGAAGGCGCGGTCTTGGCGGTACGCGGTGACTGGCTGGCTGGTTTTGCTGACGCAAACCGCGTGGAGCGAAGAGCCGGCTGCGGAGTTCCTGGAGAAGTTGCGCGAAGCCGGCTACTTTGATACGGCGGTCGAGTACCTGGAGTTGATCCAGGATAGTCCGTTGGTCGGCACCGGGTTCAAAGAGGTGCTGCCTTACGAGCGGGCGGTGACGATCCTCCGCCAGGCGCATTCCATCCGCGATTTCGCGGTGCGGGAAAAGCTGCTGGATTCGGCCTACACGGCGCTGCGGCAGTTTCAGGCCGAGCGAAGCGATCATCCGCTGCTGATGGATGCTCGCCGCGAGAGCGCGAACGTGGTCGTGGAACGAGCGAGAATCAAGATCGAGCGCTCGAAGAAGCCTTCGGAAGCCGCCAACAAAGCGCTGCTGCTCGGCGACGCGTTGAAGTTATTCGAGGAAGCCCAGAAGCTGTTCGCGGAACAGCAGTCGGAACTCAAGGTGCGTCTCGAGTCGATTCCCAAGGTCCTGGACCGCACTCGCGACGCGAAGCTGGTCGAAACGCAGACGCAGCTTCGCAGCAGCTATCTTCAGGCGATGTTCCTGTCGGCGGCGGTGCGCGAGGAGGCGGCGCAGGCGGTCGAGGCGGGCTCGGAACAGTACAAGCAGTTCTTGAACGAGGCGAAACAGCAATATGAGGCGATGTTCAAGAATTATCGCACGCGCATTGCGGGGCTCAAAGCCAGGCTGGGGCAAGGCCGATGCGAACAGCGTCTTGGCAATTTCAAGGAAGCGTTGAGCTACTACCTGGAGCTGATGGACAATCCCGAGGACAACGAGACGATGTTCGAGCTCAAGGTGGAAGCGACTTTGGGCGCCTGCCAGTGCTGGATGGACGCGTCGCAGGCGAAGTATGCGGCGGTCATCGAGAAGTCGCGCGTGGTTGTCGAAAAAGCGCCGCCGCACAAGGCGCGCGACGAGATGGTCCTGAAGCTGCGGCTGTTGCTGGTCGAAGCGGCGAAGAAGTATGTCGAAGAACTGAAGATGAAAAACGCCAAGGACCCGCAGGTGAACCTGCTGCTGGCGGACGCCAGGAAATACGCCCAGTTCGTCGCCAAGATCAACGGTGAACTGCAGAAGCCGGCTCAAAAGCTGTTGGGCGAATTAGGCGGGGGCGGGTCGGTCGCCGCCGTCGCCAAGAAAAAGTACAGGACATTTGACGAAGCCAAGACCGCGGCGATGGAAGCGTACGACGAAACGAAAGCGCCCAAGCTGACCATGGACGCGCTGACCGAACAGATCAAGGAAACTCCGGATGCTGCCGAACGCAAAGAGATGGAAAAACAGATTGCGGAGGCCAAAACCGCTTACGAGGACGGACTGAACGAAACCGTTCGAGTGGTCAAGAACGCCTTGGGACTGGCGGACAAAGAGACTGCTCCGGACGACCTCAACAACTTGCGCAACCTTTACTGTTTTCTGCTGTACAACCAGGGCCAGTATTATTCGGCCGCGACGATCGGGGAATTCGTCGCCCGACGCTACCCCGACGCCTCGGCAGCGCGCACCTGCGCCAAGATCGCCATGGCGTCCTACCTGAAGATTTATCAGGAAACCAAGGCCGAATCCAAACCGCTGATCGACCGCTTCCTGGAACTGCTGGACAAGGATAACGACGGGCGGATTTCCCAGGAGGAGTTTGCGGCCGCGAGCGACGAAATCAAGACGCAGTGGGCCGACGCCGACGTGAACCAGGACAAAAAGATTGACGCGGGGGAGATCGTGCGGGCGCTGACCCGCTTTGAGAGCGACCATATCGTCGACATCTGCAACTACATCACCCTCAAGTGGCCGGATCAGCCGGAGGCCCAGGAATCGCTCGGGACCTTGATCTCGTTCATGATTACCGAAGGGCAGCTCGCCAAGGCCGAAACCTATCTCGACAAGATTCCCGCGGACTCGCCCCAGCGCGGTTCTGCCGAATTGCGCATCGGGCAGGCGCAATGGTCGGCGTACGTGCGCGGCATGCAGGCGATTCGCGAGCAGGAAGAGGCGGCGATCAAGGCGGGCCAGGATCGCGCAACGCTGGAAAATCAGTTCCGGGCTCAGCGCGAAGAACTGAAAGTCGTAAAGAACCGGGCCGAGAAGACGCTGGAGGACGGCGTCAAACGCATGGAACAGACCGGGAAGATCGACACTACGCTCGCCTCGGCGCTGCTCGCCCTGGCCCAGGTCTGGATCGACACGAACCAGGCACCGCGCGCCGTGGGACTGGTCGAGCATCCCCAATATGGGCTGCTGAAACTCGTGGTGGACGAACACGAGGCGGTTCAGAAGCGCGGCTTTCGCGAGGATACTTTCAAAGTCGCGCTGCGTTCCTATATTTCCTCGCTGGCCGCCAAAGATAGCGATGCCAAGTCGTTGATCCAGAAGGCTAATGACATCATGGCGCGGCTGAAGCAGTCGATCGGCGGTTCGGCCGAAGGCCAGAAAACGCTGGTCGCGGTCTATATTTCGCTGGCGCGCGAGCTGGAACAACAAATCCGGCTCGCCACGGACGAGTCGCGGTCGGGGTTGATCCAGGGATTCAAGACATTTCTTGATCAGGTCGGCGCGGGTTCAAACGAACTGAATGTGCTCTACTGGGTCGCCTCGACGTACGCCAGCATGGCCGACAGTAATCCGCAGGCGAAGGACGCCGTCGAGCACAACAAACGGGCCGCCGAAACTTACCAGTTGATTCTCGACAAGGGAAAGCGCAACGAACTCTCCTTGGATGCGGCGATGCGCAACCAGATCGCCATCCAGTTGGCGCGGTCCAAACGGGCCGCCGGCGACTTTGATAGCGCGATGAATCTGCTCAAGGATCTGTTGACCGCCAATCAAGGACTGGTGCCGGTCCAGATGGAGGCGGCCCGTACCTATCAGGATTGGGCGGAAAAGGATCCCAAGAAATATGTTACGGCCGGAGACGGAAATTTCCCCGACCCGAAAACGCGTGGGAAAATCGTCTGGGGTTGGGGCGGACTGGCAAACAAGGTCGCGGGCAAACAAGGTTTTCATAATCAGTTTTACGAGGCCCGTTACAATTATTCGGTCTGCCAGTACCGCTATGCACTTACCCAGACCGATATCGCGGAACGCACGAAACTGCTGTCGAAAGCGCGGCAGTCGCTCCGGCAGACCGTCGACCTCTATCCGAATCTCCAGGGCGACGGCACGCCGAACCAGCGCGATTTCACTCGCGATTATGACAGCCTGCTGAAATCGATCCAGAAACAGTTGAAGGAACCGGAAACCGGATTGGCGGGTTTGAAGAAGGAGCCGCCAGCGGCCAAGGCAGGGACGCCGAAAGCGAGTGCCGCGGCGGCAGGCGGTCCCGCTCCGAGTGGGAATCCCAAGTCCGGGGCGCTGCCGGGGGGCGCTAAGGGCCTGCCCGGATCATCCGGAGGCTCGCCCTAACTGTTTTAATCCGAACCGGAATGCCATTCGATTACAACAACCCGTCGTGGAAAACAATCAGGAGCAACTCGGCCATGGCAGCGCGCGAAATGAAGTGGGGGATCATGCTGGCGGTCGGCGGATTAACGGCCTTTGCCGGGCCGCCGATGACCGCCGCGCAGGACAAGATCTTTAACCAGAAGAATATTCCGCTGCCGGGCACGGTTACCGAAATGACGGCAGACAAAGTGGCGTTGGAAACACCGACCGGCGTTCGCACCTTTGAGACCAACGAGATCACCCGTATTACCTACGGCGAGGAACCTCGGGAAATGGCCAAGGTCCGCGATAACTTGCGCGATGCCAATTACGAGGCGGCGCTAAGCGACCTGAAGTCGCTCGATCCGACCGCCACGAATCGCGAACTGTTGCGGCAGGAAATCCTTTATCTGCGCGCGATGTGCGAGGCCCGGATCGCACTCGTCTCCGGCGGGAAACGGGAGGATGCATTGAACAACCTGCAGAATTTCTTCAAGGGTAATGCCGGCTACTACCGTTTTTATGAAGGCGCGGAATTGCTGGGCGACCTGGCGAGCGCCATGGGGGACTTCGGTCAGGCCGTGCGGTTCTATGCGGCGCTCGGCAAAGCGCCCTGGCCCGATTACAAATTACGAGCCAACGTGCTCGAAGCCCGAGCGCTCGCCGCGCAGAGCAAGTTCGCCGAGGCTCAGGAACGGTATGAAGCGGTTATCGCTAATCCCGAATCGTCCGCTGAGGCCAACCGGCAGAAAATGCTGGCCACGGTCGGAAAAGCGGCCTGCCTGAATCAAGGCGGCAAGTCCGAGGAGGCGCTGAAGATCCTGGAAGACTTGATCAAGAATAACGACTCCAAAGATTCCCGGCTGTTTGGACGAGCCTACAACGCCCTGGGAGCCTGTTACCTCCGCACAAAGCGGCCCAAAGAGGCGCTGATCCAGTACCTGCACGTGCATCTGATGTTCTACGGCGAGGCCGATACGCACGCCGAAGCGCTGCACCACCTGATCAAGCTTTGGACCGAAATGCAGAAATCGGATCGAGCCATCGAAATGCGCGCCATCCTGGTGGAACAGTACGGGGGCAGCGTCTGGGCCAAAGGCGTTTGAGGGGGCGGATATTTACGTTCGAGTCGCCTTCCAATTAGAATGGAACCGGCTCGCCAAAACCATAGTACGACTTTTCGACTTTCCCGACCGGAGTTCAACATGCAGCGTAGATTTGTGATGCGTATCCTGGCGGTACTGGTTCTGGCGGTGATGGCGATCACCGCCCTCGATTCACTCGTGCCCGGTGCCAGCGGTTTCGGCCACGTAGCCCAGGCCCAGGAAAATCCCCCCGCTGCAGATCCGGCCAACGTGCCCAGCGCCAAGGATGAAACCTTGCTGATGTGGACCTTTAGTGCGCTCGGCTGGCGCTACACCCTTTCCTTCCTGTTCCTGTCGTTTTGTTTCGTCGCGCTCCTGGTGATGAACCTGCTGGCCGCCCGACGCGAAAGCGTCTGTCCGGCCGCTTTGGTCGAACAGTTCGAGTCCCATTTGAAAGAGCGACGCTACCAGGAAGCCTATGAACTGGCGAAATCGGACGAGTCGTTTCTGGGGAAAGTCCTCTCCGCGGGACTGGCCAACCTGAATCCTGGCGGTTACGAAAAAGCGGTCTCCGCCATGCAGGAGGTGGGCGAAGACGAGAATATGCGCATTGAACACCGCCTGAGCTATATGGCGCTGATCGGTACGATCTCGCCGATGGTGGGATTGCTTGGCACCGTCGATGGCATGGTGCAGTCGTTCAGCGTGATCGCGAATTCGCCCGCCGCCCCCAAACCGTCGGAACTCGCCAAAGGTATTTCCATGGCTTTGATCACGACTCTGGTGGGGCTGGTGATCGCCATTCCCGCCTTGGCGGTGTTCAACATCCTCAAGAACCGCTTCGCGCGATTAATCCTCGAAGCCGGCATCTACAGCGAATCGCTCATGGGCCGCTTCGAATCCGTCGGCAAAAAATAACCCGTTCCCCGCCGTTCCCTGTTCCCCAATTCCAATGAAACTAGTCAAATCCCACTCCTCGGGAATCCAAGAAGGCGACTTCACGCCGATGATCGACATGGTTTTCCAGTTGATCGCCTTCTTCATGGTACTGCTGAATTTTAATGAGGCGGACGTGAACGAAGAGATTTCACTGCCGTTGTCGGTCTTGGCGCGCCCACCCGATGGACCGATTGAAAAGCCGATCACGCTGCACCTGCGGAACGACGGCGGGGTCATGATCGGTGCCGAATCGGTGCCGACCGTTGCGGGCATCAAGCCCTATTTACGGTTCGAGACCGACCAATTGACGATCGAAAACAAGAGACCCCGTGACGCAACCGTCATTATCCGTGCGGATCGGGCCGTTCCCACCGGGAAGGTTCAGGAACTGATCAAGGTCTGCCAGGAAGCCGGATTCGAGAAGTTCGCCCTGCGTGCCAAAGAGGAAATAAGAGGACATTAGCCGTGAAAATCCGCTCCAAGTCGAACGACAAAGTCGAATTGTTGATGACGCCAATGATCGACATCGTCTTTCAGCTGCTGGTGTTCTTCATCATGTCGTTCAAGATCGTCGCGCAGGAGGGCGATTTCAACGTCAAGATGCCGTTGGGATTTTCCGGACCGGGACAGCCCGATTTGTCGGCTCCCGTGCCGCTCAAAGTTCGCCTGGTGGCCGGCCCGGACGGATCGATCGCCAACATCATGTTCAACGATCAGTCGTTCGGGACGGAATTCGAAGCGTTGCGGAACCGCGTCATTTCGTTTCTGACTCCCGATCGAACGCCAGGTAGCGGGTCGGATAACACCGAAATCGAACTCGATTGCGACTACGATCTGCACTACGAGGAAGTCATCAAGGCAATTACCGCCGTGTCGGGGTACGTCAAGGACAACAACGAGATCGAGCGCTTGGTCGAACGGATCAAGTTTTCCCCGCCCCGCCCGCCTCGCGGAGGCTGATAGCACTCTGCCCCAACAAGCCGCTGGGGCATCTTGCCCCAGTCCGACAGCTAAAGTCCACCCGGGTTCCCCCGTTCCCCCGTAATCCCCGTTCAGGCGCGCGGATGGAACCGCTCATGAATCTTCTTCAGTCGCGAAGGGTCGACGTGCGTGTAGATCTGCGTGGTCGCGATACTTGCGTGCCCCAGCATTTCCTGCACCTGCCGCAGATCAGCGCCGCCGGCCAGCACGTGTGTGGCAAAACTGTGTCGCAGCGTATGGGGTCCCATTCCGGTCGAGACTCCGGTGCGCACCGCGTACTTTTTGACCAGTTCCCAGATCGCTTCCCGCCGCAGCCTGCGGCCGCTGCGTGACAAGAATAGATATTCGTCAGGGCGTGCGGCCCGTGTCGCGAGTTGCTTCCGTTCCTTGCGGACGTACGTTCGCACCGCGTCGATGGCAGGCCGACCCAACGGCGTGATGCGTTGTTTGTTCCCCTTGCCGACGCAGACACAGTAGCCTTCTTCGAGCCGCATATCCTGGAGACGCAGGTTCGAAACCTCGGACGCGCGGCAACCGGTCGCGTACAGCATTTCCAGTAACGCGCGATCTCGGTCGGGAAACCGGTCCTCGGATTCCGGCCCGTCGAGGAACTGCGTTACCGCCTTGCTCGAAAGGACTTCCGGGACGCGCTGCCAGAGCTTCTGGCTCCCCAGCAACTCGGCGAGGTTCTCCGTCAGGAATCCTTCGAGTTGCAGGTAGCGGAAAAACATCCGCAGCGCCACAACATGCCGCGCCACGGAACTCGCCGCCAGTTTCGCCGCATGCAGCCAGGCCACATAGTCGGCAAGGTCACGAATCGTCAATTTGGCGATCGATCGGTCCCCCAGCCAGCTGCGAAAACGCCGCAGATCGCGCTGGTAGGCCGCCACCGTGTTCCCCGCCAGGTGGCACTCCGATCGCAAGTAGCGCGCAAACGCCTCCGTCCAACCGAGACCCTGGTCTCCGTCGAGTCGAGCTTGCGGTCGCGAGAGCTGTTTGCGGGCGGGCATGAACGGGGAACGGGGAACGGGGAACGGGGAACGGGGAAC
>Ga0194121_10001475_pt1 | contig 39835 bp, 38 predicted proteins | sample TA2MahCa50mmetaG_FD_148609 | JGI IMG/M metagenome (GOLD analysis project Ga0194121, IMG submission 148609) | Freshwater microbial communities from Lake Tanganyika, Tanzania - TA2015020 Mahale Deep Cast 50m | ecosystem: Environmental > Aquatic > Freshwater > Lake | place: Tanzania: Lake...
GAAAATTATTTATGTTGCATCATGCACTAAAAGATTTTTTCCCCAAAATCAAGTTCCACATAAGAAACGGAGGCTATTTAGGGCTTATTTTCGCCTGTTAAGTGCCTGAAAAACCGCTTATTGCATAAAAAGCTCTAATTTAGCTTCTTTTTCCGAAAGGTATATATACTTGGTTTGTTTGTAGATGTCGCGAGGTTTTTCGGATGACATCAAATTCCCCTCTGGAAATCAATTCCAAAATGTCTCTCGAAAAGGCGTACGTTGAGTCGCCCTCCCTGGTTTCTGAAGCCGGGATAAAGGTCAGCGATTCAGTCCTCGCATGGGCAAAGAAGGTTGGGAGAGGAAGACACGGGCCCGCAGAACCCCCCCGTTCGAGCGAAGCACCCGTCCCCTCACCAATTTCACATTGTCCAAACTGACGCTTTGGTTTCCGCGGTTGGCACCCCCTGCACCCGCGGAAACTGCTTTTTTTGGTGCATTTTTTGGGTAGTTTTGATTTTGGTTAACGCGCGGATTGATGTGTGCGGGCGCGCACGTTTATGAACTAGTGTTTCCCATTTTTGAAATGACTCCAAAGCATGTGGCAAAAAGATACATAATTTGGTTGGTGTCTGGCACTCCCGGCACCGGAAAAACCACCCTCGCTCACCAAATTGCCCCTTTGTTACACGCCACCATTCTCGAGGAAAAAACCCTCGCACGAAAAAAAAGAATAGGGGCGTGGAATTCCCGCACGAAAGAGTATGAGGTTGACCTCCCTTCCTTGAAAAAAGAACTCCTCTCTCGAATCACGCATACGCGGAAAAATCTCGTAATTGTGGGCCACCTCTCGTGCGAGTTCTCACTGCCCGTGAACCAAGTCATCGTGACCCACTGCCCACGCTCAACGTTGGAAAAACGATTACGCCAACGAAAATATTCCGAACTCAAAATCCAAGAAAACGTGTACTGCGAAGAAGAAAATTATGTCTTGGAGAACGTGAAAAAGCATTATCCTCGTTCCAACATTCGCGTGGTGTCGACCCATCGCCCTAAAAAAGGAGTTCCTCCCTCCATTCTGCGTATCATTCGTTCACTGACGAATAACTAAATAGAGGGGGCCTTTCATCGTGAGAAACGGAATATTTTTTGGAATATTGTTGAGCATACTATTTTTTTCCACCGGAGTCAACGCACTCATACTGACGGAAAAAACACTCTCCACGAGTGGTTTTTCCGGACTCATATCGGATGGATTTGGTCAATCACGCTGCGATGATTTCGCATTCACCCCATTTACCGGATATGACGAAAAGGAAAATGACACCATTCTCACGCTCAACGTGCAAACCACTCCCGCGAATGATAATGATGCCAACGTCCAAGTCTACGTGAACAACGAATTATTCCAAACCATTCACGCGAGAGACTTGCTTGAAAATAATACCATTCACCTGCGCTTACCTTCTGATATTCAAGCAGAACAAAACACCATCCGTGTGTGCGGAAACAATTCCTCCGTCACCGAACGAGTGACCGTGCGCAGCGACACCAAAATTGGATTATACCAACTCGCACGATTTGATGAACTGAATGCATTCCAAACATTCGTCGCAGGAACCAACCCCGTGTTGGGAGACCCCATCACGATTGAATTGTATTTGACGAACAACGGAGGAGAAGCCACGGAAGTAAGTATTGATTACCGCAAGTACGAGTTAGAATACATTCCATTATTGAAAGGAGAAACTGGATTCAGCGGAACAATACTCCCCGGAGAAACCAAAAAACTCGTGTATGACATCAAACCCTTGCGCGCCGTATCCATACTCTTACCGCCGGCCGTGCTCACGTATACGAATATTTTCGGAGAAAAAATTACTCAAGAAAGCACGCGAGCATTTTTGCTCGTGGACGCGCCCGAGTTTAACGTGAGAGGAGCGTTCTTGGTGCCCCAAGTCCGAGTAAATGTGAACGAACCCGTGGATGTACAATGGGTTGCGCAAAACGATGGAATAACACCCATACATGGACTCAAAGCCACGTTCACGGTTTACCCGGAAGGAAAAATGACTCCTTCCTCAACTAATATCGACACACTCTCCCCCGCCAAAGCCGTGAGCCAACCCTTCACCGTAACATTCGACAAGCCCGGAATATACACGCTGGGATGTTATTTGTCTCCCAAAGCAGATCCATTCTTGACCACAAACTGTCAAAGCGCCACGATTGAAGTCGTAGAACCCAACACAGGAATCACCTTACTATTTTCCCTGTTGATTCTCCTCATCGCGATTGCCGTGTACGCGTACATCTACGTGCTGCCCAATGCGCCGCCCAAAGTCGAGCCTCCCCGCAAGGGAAGGTTCTACTCGGGAAAGTGACACTCAACACGAAAACGAGCCCCTGCCCAGGCAGGTTTTTTAATTCGACGAAAGAGAGTTACGTGTAACATACACAGGAAATACAGTCATGGAATCCAATACCCCATTTGCTCATTTTCATCCGGTAACCAACCCACCTCACGCATCACTCTTTTCGAACATTTTGCGCAAAATGTTCAATCCATAAAATTAGGAGGCCCCATCTATGATGAATTCAAATATGCACAACAACTATGAAAACCGACCCCGCCGACCATCGTTCGGTCCCGTCCCCGTAAAGGAAGGAGACACGTACGACGTCACCATCGAAGGAATCGGAGAAAAAGGAGATGGGATTGCCAAAATACAAGGATTTGTAATCGTGGTCCCCAAAACACAACAAGGACAACGCGTGAAAGTCAGGATCACAGCCGTGCGCGGAAAAGTTTCCTTCGGAGAAGTCGTGGGAGAAGCCACGAGCGAAGAACCAGCATCCGACTCAATGGATGAAGAAGAGGAACAATAAATTTTAGAAAAAAAATAATGAAGAGGGTTTTATTGCCCTCTCATTATTCCATTTTATTTTATTATTTTTTCTTTTTCTTAGCCAATGAACGCTTCGCGGAAGCGTGCTTAATTGATTTCACGTGATGTGACGCGTGACCGTGCAACACTCCGGAATCCTTGACGACTTCTCCAAACATAATGTAGGAAGTCATCCACCACGTGTACGTGGCCGCACCCATAAACAATTCCGAGAGGGCGTTGAAACTAGGAATGGAGAGAATCGCCACCACTCCAATCAACACGACTCCATAGGCCATGAGCAACAACCACGTAATCCAATAATCCGACATGGAAATGACTTTCCAAATCTTAGATAATTGGAACGCAGAACCAATTCGTTTGTCGTGAGCAAACAATTGAATACCAATCGGAGCCATGAGCATGGCAAAAAAAGTGAGAATGAGCGCCAATGCACCAAACACCGCTCCATTGACTAGTAATCCAATAAAGCTCTGCACCGAAAGAATGGGGTTTTGCGTGAGACTAATGAAAATACTCCAAACTAATGGAATAGTAATAATAGCTCCCAACAACAATACCACGAGTGCGGGAATGAAAAATAATACTCCCACCACTATCACGAGCAAACCCGACAAGTACATGTCCACAAAGTCCGAAAAATGGGGCATGGTCTCATTCCCACTCTGCGTGCGACGTGCACTCTCAACGCCTAAGCCGTGTAACAAAGGGCGCAATGGCGCAAAGACTGCGAAAAGGGTTCCCAATACAATGGTAATCGGGTCCGTTTTCCAAGGCCGCTTGACCGCCTCCACAAAATCAATCATACCTACTCCTCCATGCCCACGCGGGCAAAAACTACTCCCAACAAAATATCGGCGTTTATAACCATTTAGACATGCTTTACTCGAAACCGATTTCTTTCACGCGGGAGGGGTGGTGATTATATGCCCTGACTCTACTATTTTCTGCATGGTTTCCACTCCCAAACCGCGACGACGAGAGCGGGAAAAACTTCCCATTGAGCGGGCGTGCGTCGCACTCGTTTACCGTGGAAAAAAATTTCTTTTACTCAAGAGAACGTACTCGCGAAACTGGACTGCTCCCGGTGGACAAGTCGAAAAAGGAGAAACCGATGAAGAAACCGCGAGGAGAGAAGCATTTGAAGAAACCGGACTAAAAAATCTCGTATTTATTCCCCGATTCAAACGAGTCAACATTTACACCATGTTTAGGGGAACCAAAAAAGTGGAACGACACGTATTATTTTTTCTCGCGGAAAGCAAAAGCGGAGAAATTGTATTGTCCCCTGAACACACCGCCTATGAGTGGTTGGACTTTCACGATGCCATCAAACGCGTACGATTTCCCGCACTAAAGTCTATTCTCGCAGGAGCAGCCCAAAAACTCGACCCCGAATTCAAATGGAAGCCGAGTGAAAGCATGTTGAAAGGAAACCCCACGGAAGAAGAACACGGTGATTGGCTTCCCAAAAAGCCATTGTTTAAAAATATGAATTAGGTGAAGTGACTATGATTGCACAAAAAAAACTATTGATAGGAACCATTGGAATACTGCTCATTTTCATTTTAGGATGCGTCTCCCCTTCCCCGCAACCGCCGATTAATCCTCCGGTGAACCCGCCCTCTTCGGGCGTGAGTTGGTTGTATTTTTCACCCGTGCAAGCCCACACGAATCCGTGGCAAGTCGCTGATACTGATTTCACCAGCACCCCCACTGAAGAACAACTCGTTGAGGCGTGGTTGTCCAGCATCGCTATCTCTACTTCAACTATCCTGTTTATTCCCCACGACGAAATCGTTTGTGAAGCACTCAACTGCCCGCGCGGAGATTATTTACTCGTGCTTCCACGCACAACGCAAGCACAATCCGAATTAATCGAAGAAGGATTCGCTCCCATGAAAGAACCATTCTTCTATGCGCAAACCAGCGAAAACAATGTTGTCTCACTCACGTTAGTAAATCCATCCCCCGAAAAAATATTTTATGGAGGATGCAACGATTACACGATACGAAAACTCACTCCCAATGGAGAAGGAATGTTACTTCCCGGAAAAACATGCATTTTGGAAGGAATCCCCAACGTATTAGAGAGTGGAAAATCCATTACTTTCCATGAAACCATTTCCACGAATGGAAACTATGAAGGAATGCTCGGATACAGCACCGGTTGTGCGTCTGACAAACCCATTTCCGAAGCCGCGTGCACGAGTGAACACACCCTCCAAACGAACACGTTCACCATTCAAAATACAGTGAACGCGTCAACCATCTCGGCCGTATACGGGTTAAAACAATGCAACTCCAACCCGTGGCAAACAGACACCAATGCATTCACTCTCAACGAGGACAAGGTTGCATTCACGAATTGGTTAGAAGAAAATGGAATAACTCCCAAATATGTTTCCTATGTTCCCGCGCCCGAAGGATTGGCCGTATGTTTAGCATGCAGTTGTGCAAGCGGAGAAACCTACCGCATTATCATTTCAACTAGCGAACAAGTTGCTGCCGAAGGATTAGGATTTATCACGGAAGGCGCGTACGCGTGGCCGGAAGAAACACCTGCCTTTTCCGCAGCCGATTGGAGAATCGTGACACCGTACCAATGCTTTGCCAACAAATGGAACACGGAACATATTTCGGTGCGAAACGTTGAGAAAGATTTTGAATTATTACAAAAATGGTTAGAAGAACAAGGAGTCAACGTCACCTACCTCGCGCACATCCGCGGAGTAACATTGAGCCAGCAATGCACCAAACTCTCCACCGACAAGTACGGGATTGGCATCCTGAACCAAGAAGACGTGGACTTGTTATCGTCCCTCGGATTCATTGCCGCAGGACCCCAACAAACCAAATTGTTCACCGACACCGAAAACATGGAAGAGCGACAATATTTATACAAGACTAAATTCTGCCAAACCCCTCCGTGGGGAGCACCGGATTTGAGCAACGGCAACGAAGCCGAAGTCGTGGAACGCGTACACGCATGGTTGACGGAAATGGGCATTCCCGCCTACGAAAAACCAACCATTCATTCGGTGGGAGTTTCCCCCACGGGAAGCTGCGGAACGGACTCTGGATTAAGCGTATTCATTACCATCCCTGCGTGGGGAGAAGTGCACATCCTGCCGTATGGTTTTGCAAAGCCATCCTATGCATTCAACCCTGCGAAAAGCCAAGTGTATCCCATCACTAATTCCTCTGCCGGTGGAACGATGATAGCGGGTGGGGAAACCTGCGAAGGAGACGCGTGCGCGTACACCTAATAAAATCGTTAATCCAGCATGCCATTCGCACGCATGCTGAACAATTCTTCACGCGTAACAATCACGTGGTCCACTAATTCAATATCTATCCACTTGGATGCTTCCAAAATCTGCTTGGTCAAAATAATATCTGCCGGCGAAGGTTGAGCGATTTGGGAAGGATGATTATGCATTATCACTATTTTTCCCGCACCACGCTGCAACGCTTTGCTTAATACTTCGCGTGCATCTACGTGAACACGGAAACGGGTGCCCTCGCTCAATAAGATAGGTGCACCCATGCATGTGCCGCGCATATCCAAGCAAACTAAAAAAAATAATTCATTGGATGCATGACGCAAGCGAGAAGAAATAGAAACAACCGCGTCCTCCATGAAAACAGGTTCATGATTGACGTAGTGGATGCGTGAACCTAACTCAAGAGAGGCATGCAACTCAATGGCTTGCACTTTTCCCAAACCATTTTTTACGAGGCCGGCTAAATCCCTATTCTTGAGCACACTCAAATCACCGTCGCAGGAAGACAAAACATCCTGTGCTTGCTCAATGGCACTTTTACCTTTCCTCCCGGAACGCAGAATAATAGCCACTAATTCCACATCCGAAAGATGGGCCACTCCATTCATCCACGCCCGCTCACGCGGACGCAAATGAACAGGAATGAGACTGATTTTCATTCCTTTTACATGCGTGAAAACGAAGAAAAACCAACGAAGAATAATACATAACGCATTTTCGTCGTAATTAAAAACGCCCCTGAGTTCTTTGGAACATGGCACCACTACACGAGCATGAAGAAATCCCGCTCCGTATTACGGCGTACTTTGATTTCATGTGTCCATGGTCTTACTTAGGAAGGGTGCGCCTCGCGCATGCACTGCAAAAAATAGGCGTGAAAAATTATCGAATAGAATGGGTGCCATTCGAATTATACACTCACAACAAGGATCACCGCGTCTCCCGCGAAAAAATAATCGGACACGAACGCTTGAATGAAACCTATCACGAACTCCACTCTCTAGGAATGCGTGAAAACATTTTGATATATCCCCCCAAATACGAAGCGAGCTCCAAACGCGCACTCACAGGATACTTGTACGCCCTCTCCCACGGATGCGGGGAAAAATACGTCGATGAACTTTTTCGAATCGCTTTCGAACACACGATGGACATTTCCTCATTTGCTGTATTGCGCCGAGCCGCACACACGCTTCACTTGAACACGGAAGAATTCTTACAATTCATCCAAGACGAAAAAAACCACGACAAAATAGAAGAATACACGCGCGTGGCCAAACTAAATGGCGTGAGAGGCGTTCCCGCATATTACATTAATCACTTCCCCATCACGGGCGCGTTGAGCGTGGGAGAATTTGAACACATCATTCACACCGCCGCGCGAAAAACAACCCCCGCTTTCGTGCTTCCCGAGAAAAAAACTATTCATCTGCCCGCAGCACGAAAAAAAAAGAAAAAAAATTCTACACTCAAAACAATCCAAAAAATACTTCACACACGCAAACCAGCGCCCAAAACCAAACACCCCAAAAAAGGAAAAAAACCCGCTAAACGAGCTAAAAAACGATAATTATCCCGAAAAAAGCATCCCTTTAATTTCCCTGCGCCACCGAGTGAAGTAGTATGCCCACGATCAACAAGCCAAAAAACGCTAAACCGGCCAAAAAGACGAGCCAAAAACTCTCATCATTAACTAAAAAAAACACCCCAAAAACCATCCCGCGTGAACGTGAAACCATATTAGAAAAAAAACTCGCAACGAGAATCCCTTCTCCAATGGCAACAGTGCCTGCGGCGCACACTCCAGCACGAAATCAATCCCTCACGAATACTCATCCTGCGTCAACACCGGCCCGTGCTCCAGACAATCAACCAGTGCCTCATTCTGCCCACTCAACTGCGAAACGTTTCGCGGACATGCACTTACCCTCGTCCGTGATGAAAGGATTAGATGAACTCGGGTACGTGCAACCCACGCCCATTCAAGAAAAAACCATCCCACTCATTTTGAGCGGAAAAAACGTGTTAGGACAAGCCAAAACAGGCACCGGAAAAACAGCCGCGTTCGGAATACCCATTTTCATGCACGTGAATCCTGCGTTGAAAAAACCCCAAGCCATCATCGTCGTCCCTACCCGAGAATTAGCCTTACAAGTCCGAGACGAATTAGAAAACATTGGAAAATACACGCAAACACGAATCACCGCCCTCTTCGGGGGAGCGAGTATGAATACGCAGGCCGCCGCGCTGCACTCCGGAGCGGGAATAATCGTGGGAACACCCGGGCGAATGATGGATTTCATGCGACGAGGAACACTTGATTTGTCACAAGTAAACATGGCCGTATTAGACGAAGCCGACAAAATGCTGGACATGGGATTCAAGGATGATATCGAAACCATTTTTTCACAACTCCCGCACGAAAAACAAGCATTATTATTCTCGGCGACCATGCCGCCCGAAATCAAATCATTGGCCAAAAAATATTTGCGCGGATATGAAGAAATCAACCTGAGCGAAGACACATTAACAGTGGAAGGAGTCACTCAATACTACTTGAACGTAGACCCACGTGAACGCGTACACATGTTGCTCGGACTCATTCAACACTTTCACATTACGAGGGGAATTATTTTCTGTTCCACGAAACGAACCGTGGACTGGTTATCGAGACAACTATACCACTATGGGGTGCGCGCCGCCGCCATTCATGGGGATTTGTCCCAAGTCCAACGCCAACGCAGCTTGTCAGAATTTGATGAAGGAAAATACTCCCTCTTACTTGCCACCAATATTGCGGCACGAGGAATCCACATTGAAAACATTACTCACGTGATTAATTTTGATTTTCCCGAAGAAAATGAAACGTATGTTCACCGCATCGGACGAACCGCACGCAAGGGAACAAAAGGGGTTGCCATTACGTTTGTAACAAACATGGGCCAAATCCGCCAGCTGCAAGACTTGGAAGCCGTAATGAATGCCAAAGTGCACGAACTCCGAGTAAAGAACGTTTAACGCATATTTAACGCCCTTTTGGTCGAAGTTACCGCCACGCTTTAAATCTCTTTTCCCAGGCGTATTTCTCTTATGACTGCCGAAAACATGCCATCTACCCAAGCCAAGAACACCTATGACGTTATCGTCGTGGGAGGGGGCCCGGGTGGAAACTCAACCGCGATGTTTTTGCACAAGAAAGGATACCGCGTTTTATTATTGGATAAGGCCAAGTATCCCCGCGACAAAATATGCGGAGACGCCATCTCCGGAAAAAGCGTGGGAATGCTCAAAGAACTCGGCATCGAACACGAAATGGAAAAACTAGATACCGCAAAAGTATACGGACTCGTCTTCTCTTCTCCGGAAGGAAAAATGCTCGAAATCCCTTTTCCTGTAAAAGATGGGGAAGGACACACGAAAGCACGAGGATACGTTTGCCGACGCATCGTGTTTGACAATTTCTTATTTTCACACACCAAAAAAATGGTGGATGCCAAAGAAGAATTCCAAGTAACCGATTTGATTTGGGACAACGATACCGTGGTTGGAGTCAAAGGATTTGACATGAACACGAAGAAAGAATACGAATACAAGGCAAAATTTGTCATTGGAGCAGACGGTGCCACTTCACTCGTGGCCAACAAAGTGGGTGCGGAAAAAGTTCCCGACGAACACTTGTGCATGGCGACGCGCGTATACTACGAAGGAATATCTGGAATGACGCCCAACATTGAAATTCACTTCATCGACTCCGTCATGCCCGGATATTTTTGGATTTTCCCATTAGAAAATGGAAAAGCCAACGTAGGATTGGGAATGGTTTCTACGGACCGGCAAAAGAAAGGCGTCAATTTGGTGGCAGAAACCGAACGCGTAATTGTAGAACACCCCTTATTCAAAGAACGATTCAAGAATGCCAAAAAACTAACGGACGTAAAAGGATGGACTCTTCCGTTTGGAAGCTTCAAACGAAAACTACACGGAAAAGGATGGTTTTTGGTAGGAGACGCCGCCTCGCTTGTTGACCCATTCTCCGGAGAAGGAGTGGGAAACGCGATGACGAGTGGAAAATACGTCTCGGAAATAATCGATGAAGCATTCAAAACCAACAACTTCATGCAGGAACACCTGTCACAATACGACACACGCTTATGGAAAGAAATCGGCCCCGAATTGCATACGAGTTACATGCTCCAAAAAATGGGCCGACACAAATGGTTGCTGAACATGGTCATCGGGAAAGCATCCCGAAGCAAAGAAGTACGAGACACGATTAGCGGAATGCTGGTGAACGAAGAAGCACGAAAAAGCTTCATTTCACCCATGTTCTACGTGAAATTACTCCTCGCGTAAACACTCAACAGGGACTCTTCGTCCCCTGTTCCAGAGGGTTTTAATTCCAACTCCGGGTGAACAAAGGTATGCCTGCTCCTCAAAACGTGGACGTGTCGGTAGTTGTCTGCACGCTCAATGAGGAAAAGAACATCGTTTCGTGTTTGAACGCGCTGCGGGAACAAGAATTTAGTGGAAAATACGAGATCATCGTCGCGGATGGACATTCCGAAGACAACACAGTAGCATTGGCCAAACCACTCGCCGACAAGATAGTGTTAGAAAAAAAACGAAGCATTGCTAACGAAAGACAGGCCGGTGCCCGTGTTGCACGAGGAAAAATAATTGCTTTCACGGATGCTGACTCGCGCGCTCCTAAGGATTGGGTCAAAAAAATACACGAAACATTTGAAAAAAACCCCGACATTGCACTCATTTATGGTCCTGTATTCTATTCGGATGTCACGGAAAACGAGCAGTGGTTATCCACCTTCTTCATGCCCAAATTCTTACGAATAATGAGCATGCTGCGAATGCACAATCCTATTGGAAGCAACTTAGCCATCCGACGAGAAGTATTTGAAAAAATTGGCGGGTTTGACACGAGTTACATTACGTGCGAGGATTTAGACTTAGGAAAACGAGCCGCACAACACGGGAAACTACACTATCACTCGCACTTGAAACACTACGTTTCCGCACGCCGCGTACGAAAGTGGGGCTACCTCAAGTACGTGGGATTCCACTTATACAACGGCGTACGGTATCATTTCACGGGAAAAGCTTCCCGAAAATACGAGGACGTGCGGGAGTAATTCTCCATTATAAAGCCCGAAAGGGATGAAACCATCATGCGCATCGCCATTTTCACGGATTCATTCTGGCCGCAAGTCAACGGAGTAACCACGAGCATCCTCAACATGGTGGACACCTTATCCCAGGAAGGGCATCACTTTCTCATTTTCGCCCCCAAACCCAAAAAATTCCCAGGAGATGCTCCACTGCTCAAAAACACTCAAATCATTTGGCTGCCCGCGGAACCACTCCCAACATACACCGATTATCTCATGGCCTATCTTGTTCCACCCTCGGCGAAAAAAATATTCAAGGAATTCCACGCGGATTTAGTGCACGTCCACACGCCCTTTTTTGTGGCCCAAAAAGGAATCAAATACGCACAACGGGCACACATCCCCGTGATTGGAACATTTCATACTCTGGTATCGGAGTTCTTGGACTATGTTCCTATTCCAAAAATCAAACACAACCCCATCATGAAACAATTAACCTGGGTGTACACGCAACATGTTTATGGAAAATGCGACGTGATAACAACTCCCACGAAAGTATTAGCGGATGAATTACACGAACACGGATTCAAAAACGTGCACGTGCTCACGAATGCCATCGATTATGAGTTATTCTCTCACGGAAAAAATGCCGAATGGGGAAAAAAGATTAATTTGTGTTACTTTGGACGCGTATCATTCGAAAAACGCATTGATGTGGCGCTCGAAGCATTATTTTTGCTTCGCAAAAAATACACTAGTGTGGAGATGAACATTATTGGGTCGGGCCCCGCTGAAAAATCACTCCAAACACTCTCACGCGAATTAGGATTAGAAAAACACGTTCACTTTTTAGGCGTCAAACGAGGAAAAGAACTCGCACGCGCCGTAAAACAAAACCATCTCCTCATTGCTCCCTCCCCCATGGAGACGCAAGGATTGTACGTGTTAGAAGCCATGGCTGCCGGCTTGTGTGTCGTTGGCGCGAATGCGCGCGCCATTCCCGCAGCATTAGGAAAAAACGAGCGCGGATTATTGTTTGAAGCCAACAATGTAGAAGATTGTGCCCAAAAAATAGAAAAAGTCATGAAAAACGCTCAACGTAGAAAAAAACTCGCCACGAATGCAAAAAAATGGGTGAAACACTACAGCAAAAAGTCTATTGCACGCGAGTGGATGGCACTCTACACGAAAACACGAGCCCATCACCCTTAAATTGGCCCCAATTTTGGTTGAAGTATGTCCACGCTCACGCATGACATTCTCATTATTGGGGCAGGCCTCGCCGGACAGCGCGCGGCGATTGAAGCACGCAAACAAAACATGGACGTGGGAATTATTTCCAAGGTCCACCCCGTACGTTCGCACTCTGTGGCGGCCGCGGGAGGAATTAATGCAGCCATTGGAGAAGGGGATGACTGGAAAGCCCATTTCCGCGACACCGTGTATGGAAGTGACTTTCTCGCCGACCAAGACGCGGTCAAAATACTCTGCCAAGACGCCCCCTCGCGTGTAAAAGAAATGGAATCCTGGGGCGTAGTCTTCTCACGAACCAACAAAGGAGAAATCGCCCAACGACCATTTGGAGGACAATCCGTTGCGCGCACGTGTTACGCGTCCGACCGCACCGGACACATGCTCCTGCACACCACGTATGATCAGCTCATGAAAACACGCCCGACGATTTACTCGGAACACTATGCATTATCCCTCATCACGGAAAACAACCACTGCGCGGGAGCAGTAGTATGGGACATGGAAAAAGGAAAAATCATTAGTATGCGTGCCAACGCCGTGCTGCTCGCCACAGGAGGATATGGGAGAGCATTCTCCGTGACCACGAATGCGCGCATCTGCACCGGAGACGGACTCTCCCTCGCGTACAACGCGGGATTGCCACTAGAGGACATGGAATTCGTCCAATTTCACCCATCCGGAATGTATGGAAAAGGATTCTTAGTCAGTGAAGCCTCGCGCGGAGAAGGAGCATACCTGCTCAACTCCAAGAATGAACGATTCATGAAAAAATATGCCCCCCAAAAAATGGAACTCGCTTCACGCGATATTATCGCGCGCGCAATCATGAGTGAAATCGCCCACGGAAGGGGATGCGGTTCCCAAAAAGACCACGTGTATTTAGACGTGCGACACTTGGGGGAGAAAAAAATCATTGAACGCATTCCAGAAATACGAAAAACCGTGCACGAACAACTCGGCATGGATTGCGTGAAAGAACTCATCCCCATTATTCCAACCGCACATTACTCCATGGGGGGCGTTCCCACGAATGTGCACACGCAAGTCATTGTGGACGCGCACAATAATCCTTTTCCAGGATTATATGCCGCGGGAGAAGTGTCCTGCTTATCCGTACATGGAGCTAATCGATTGGGAGGAAACTCTCTACTAGAAACCATTGTATTTGGACGCATCGCCGGACAAAAAATGGCCGAGCATGTGCGCGAAAACACACGCAACAAGGGAAGTGTTGATTTTTCCCACCACGAAGAAAAGGCCCGTGCTCGCGTGGACGAACTATTAACAAGCGTCAAAGGAACCAAGAGCCACGTTTTGAGAACAAAACTCCAACAACTCATGATGGAAAACGTGGGCGTATACCGAAGCAAAACAGGATTAACCAGCGCCCAACGCGCATGGAAAAAACTCTCTACGGAAAGCAAAGCCATTCACGTGGAAGACAAGTCCCCTACGTTTAACATGGACCTCATTCACGCGTTAGAATGTCAAAACCTCGTAACATTCTCTCAAAGCATAATCGCCAGTGCCCTCGCACGAACCGAAACACGTGGGAGCCACGCACGCACAGACTATCCCGCTAGAAATGATCAAAAATGGTTGAAACACTCCATGGCCGTGCAACACGGAGAAAACGTCCAATTATTCTACAAGCCGGTAATCATTGCAGGATATGCTCCGGAAGCGAGGCACTACTAGTATGGCTGCACGCCAAAAAAAACGTAAACAAACGCGCAAAAACACGCGACCGCGTTCACGCGAAACGAAAAAACGCCAACGCGCCCCCGTGAAAAAAACACGTGCAACGTTAAACATTGAAAAATCCATTCTTCACGTGAGAGTAGCGCGATACAATCCTCAAATGGATTTTCACGCGCGCACGCACGAGTATCACGTGACGCTCAACAAAGGAGAAAGTGTACTTGATTTACTCACGCGAATTCACGAGACGCAGGATGGGAGCTTAACCTTCCGTGCAAGCTGCGGATACGGAGGATGCGGTGCATGCGGAGTCAAAGTGAATGGAAAAACGGTACTCGGTTGCGTGACGCAAGTCAGCGACCTCATGACCGAAAACCAAACCATACACATTGAACCATTGCATGAGAACGTCATCAAAGATTTAGTGGTGGACGAAAAGCCCTTTTTTGATGAATTAGAAAAAATAAGCCCATGGATAACCCCCCGCATAAATGATGTGAAACGAAACCACAAAATGGGAATCAATGATGTCCAAAAACTAGGAAATGCCCACCAATGCATTCTCTGCGGAATATGCAACGCCCACGCCGAGAGTCAAAAAACAGGAGAATTAGGTCCCGCCGCCATGGTGAAAGCCTATCGATACCGCATGGATGTCCGCGACGCCAACACGCAGCGCGACGCTGTTATTAGTAAACAATTCCCCGTTCATTACTCACTAGAAAAGGCCAACGCCTGCCCCCGAAGCATTTTCCCGGGGGATAAAATAAAAGAGATGAGAGAATTATCTCATAAACAAAAACAAACTTTTCGCGGTGTGAAAAAATAATGAAAAAAATACGCAAACATTATCGACTCGAGCAAGACGCCCTCGGAACCAAACGCGTTCCCAATGATGCGTACACGGGAATATTTTATTCCCGCGCAAAAGAAAACTTTTCACTATCAACAAGACGATTTCCTCAGGAATTTTTCCACCAATTAGCTATTATCAAACGCGTCTCGGCCGAAGAACACGTGAAATTGAAACAACTCGATGAAGAAGTAGGAAAAGCCATTGCACGCGCAACTAGGGAAGTAGAAAAAGGAACATTTGACGAGTGGTTCGACATTGATGTATACGAAGCAGGGGCAGGAACACCCCTCAACATGACCATGAATGAGGTTATTTCTAACCGCGCACTCGAATTATTGCACGAACGCAAAGGAAAATACGCACGAATACATCCAAATAATCACGTCAACATGGGACAGTCCACCAATGATGTAATTCCCACCGCACTGCGGATCACCACCTTATTATTTTCACGAGAACTTGAAAACGAACTAGAAAAAACCATCCACGAAACACTAAAACTAAGTAAACGTTATTCCACTTTTGCAAAAACCGGACGCACGCACGTACAAGCAGCTGTTCCCGTGACATTTGGACAAGAATTGAGCGTGTACGCCCATTCGTTACGTGAACGATTGGAAACCATCCGCGAGGCGAAAAACCATTTACTCACGATTCCACTCGGGGGAACAGCGGTAGGGACGGGCATCACCACGACCCCCCATTACGCGCGCGCGGTCGTGCAACGATTAGCGCGCGAAACACGACTCCCTTTACGCGAGGCGCCTAATAAAATGCTCTTAACGAGCCACATGACGGATTTTCAACATTATTCCAATGCACTATCGGAGCTAGCATCGGATGTGCAACTATGGATGAACGATTGGGTACTCTTGGGATCGGACCCTTACGCGGGGTTGGGGGAAATCCACCTACTTGAAGTGGAACCGGGAAGCAGCATCATGCCTGGAAAAATTAATCCAAGTATTTTAGAAGCACTCAAAATGATCACGTTACAAGTCCAAGGCAATCACGAGACCATCCGTCTGAGTTGCGAGTCCACGCAACTCGAACTTAATGTCATGACTCCCGTGATGGGAAGCAATTTGTTCGAATCCATTCAACTATTGACACGTGGAATAACCATGTTCCGCGAAAAATGTCTCGTACACGTTCGGGCAACTCCTCGTATGAGCGAATTATTACAAAAAAGCACATCCGTGGCAACGGCACTCAACCCATATGTGGGGTATGATGTGGTTGCATTCCTCGTGAAAAAATCACTCGCTACGAATACGTTGTTCTCCCAACTCGTGATAAATGAGGGATTGCTCCTCCCTGCCGAAGCCAATGTTTTACTGCATCCAGCATATCTAACAAAACCCCGAAAAGTAGATGCTGCTTTGCGCGCGGCCATCCGTTCACGCACAACGTATCAAAAAATTCGCGAGCATGTGCAAAAATATTCCCGATAATCAGCGATCTTAAAAAGAAAAGAAACCGTTTCCACGCATGGCTCACCGATATTTCACACTAACTGAAGCGGAAGCACTATTGCCTAAAGTAAAACTCCACATGGACAAACTAATGAATCTTCACGATGAATTATCCGCACTCTCAGGAGTAAAATTACACGCGGAAGAACTCGATTGGAAAACACACTTACTTGCTATCAACATCAACAAACGATATCATGAACTATCATTCAAATATTTCGCCGAACTAGAAGCGCTCACCCATTTAGGATGCTACGTGAAGGACGTAGGACAAGGGCTCGTTGATTTCTATTCTAAACTCGACCAAAAAGACGTGCTACTCTGTTGGCAGTACGATGAACCCACTATCTTGTATTATCATGACGAAAGCACGGGAAAGAGCGGGAGAATCCCCATTCACGTGTTAAAAGAAAAGCTCGCGGCCCAAACGAAGACGCTGCTCTAATAAACACAACACGCTTTCTTTTTCTGATGACTGGATCCGTTCACGATTACGTGGAAAAATATTCGCTGGGGGTTATATTACGAGATAACACGCTCAGCGAGTACAACACATTTTTGAAAAATTTGGGCGAGCATACCTCGCTCGAAAAAATTGCAGCCGAATACGTGAAACGAAAAGGTTCATGCCGCATTTTAGATATTGGTTGTGGAAACGGACAAGCGCTGCACGAACTCAAACAACATGTATCAACACTTGTACATGCGATTGGAATTGACCTCCTTCCATTGCACGACGCAAGAGTACTTGATGAATTTATTCAAGGAAACGTGCATGACGTTCCATTGCCCAGCGAGTGTGATATTATAGTTAGTTTTCGTGCCCTTCACGAAATAGGCTCGCTCGAACAACTCCTTCCGCGTGTAACAAATGCATTAGGAAAGGGCGGCCGTGCGTATTTGTGGATACGCTTTCGAAAAATAGTGGAAGGAAAAATTGTTTTTGAAGGAGAAATGAACGAGCACGAGGAAAAATACCTCCAAACAATGGCTTCACAACGTGAATTAGGCAATTGTCGCGTGTTAGTGGAATCGGTTCCCTTGCCCATTCCAGGTCAAGCACACCATAAACCCGCGTATGCGGCGGGATACATTATCGTGATGCTCCGGCAATAATTCCATTTTTTTTCGCTCGCGCGTTTGTTTATATCCATTTTGATTTACTATCGTTACTATTCGTTATGAAAAGGAGCTGAAACCATGACTGACGCTAAACCACTAACCTACAAGACTCTCAACGGCCTGTCCGAAAAACAACTCGCCGAACACCACGACGTGCTGTATGCAGGATACGTGAAGAAAACGGATGAAATTCGCGAAAAACTCAAAACGGTTGATTTGACGAAAGCCAATGGAACATATTCTGATTTGAGAGAACTCAAACTCGAAGAAGGATTTGCGGTGAATGGTGTACGTTTGCACGAAGGATATTTTGCCGCGTTGGGAGGAAACGGTGGAAAACCGCAAGGGGACTTATTGAAAATGATTGAACACGACTTCGGATCATATGAGAAATGGGAAGCCGAATTCAAAGCATTGGGTTTGTGTGCCCGAGGATGGGTCGTGCTCGCATTTGACTGGGAAGACATGAAATTACACAACTACATTTGTGATGTGCACAACCACGGAGGAATATGGTCCTGCTCTCCCGTTCTCATACTCGATGTGTACGAGCACGCGTACTTTTTGGATTATGGAACCAAACGCAAGGACTACATTGATGTGTTCATGAAGAACGTGAACTGGAAGAACCCGGAAACATTTGTACAGAATATGCGCCTCATGGAAGGAAGAAAGGCCGCAGGACACTAATCCTACCCCCCTTTCCCGGGTGCCTTTTAATTTCTTTTTATGGCCGATGATACTATGACGCTGGATACGCAAAACCCGTATGATATAGCCATTATTGGCGCCGGCCCCGCCGGGGGAAGCGCAGCCATCCATGCATCCAAAATGGGTCTCAAAACCATCGTTTTAGAAGAACACGCCAGTGTGGGAGACCCCGTGCACTGCGGAGAATGTTTGAGCGAAGTCGCTGAAACCCGCATCAACATGAAATTTCCACGCGAAGTCATCGCGCGACACGTGAAAGGAGTCAATGTCATTTTCCCGGACTCACACAAAGTAAAACTAACGGAAGCCGGATACGTTTTAGAAAAACACGCATTCGAAAAATGGTTGTCCAACGAGGCCCAAAACGCGGGAGCGGAATTATCACTCTCTACACGCGTAACGAGTCTCGCACGTGAAAATGAACAATGGAATATTGAAACATCCCAAGGAAAAATTTCGGCACGCATGGTAATAGACGCATCCGGCGCCGCAGGAGTGGCCAACCGCATGCTCAACATGAATACGCGTTTTAGTGTCACGACGGGAATACAATACGAACTCTTGGATATTCCCCAAGAAGAATACTTGGATTTTTACTTGTGGCCAAGGCTCGCTCCCCACGGATACTTGTGGATGATTCCCAAAAATGATGGACGCGCGAACGTGGGACTGGTAACCCATGATATTACGAAAGCCAAAACATACTTGGATCAATTCGTAAAAGAACTCGGTTGGGAATCCAAGAAAAAAATCAAAACATTTGGGGGACCCATTCCCTCGTCAGGGCCGGTGCAAAATACGGTGGGAGAAGGAATTATTTTAGTAGGAGACGCTGCCGGGTTTACTTCGCCATTATTCGAAGGAGGAACCCAACTCAGTCTCGTGAGCGGAAGGATGGCGGCAGAAGTAGCAAAGGACGCGTTCACCCAAAACAAATTCGACAAACCATTCTTGTCGCAATACGAAAAAAAATGGCGCGCCGAATTCCCATCGTATGATAAAATAATCAAAGGAAAAAATGTCATTTATAATTTCACGGAAGACGAACTCAATCGCATTGGCCACTTGATGCCGGGAGAATTATCTAATTTATCCGCAGTAGATAAAGCCAAAGTCGGTTTCAACGTGCTATCCCACAACTATGACTTGTACAAGAAAGGCGTTGTGGATGCATTCTTAGCATTCGGATACTCTCGAGCAGCCCATTATGGCTGGTAGCATTTTATTAATTCTGAGAACAAGAATCCTATATGAGTGTTTTGCACGTCGTCGATTATTCTCATTCTGAAAAAATGTGCCGCAAACACGCCACCAGTTTCTCACTCGCCGCCGAATACCTTCCCGAACGCGAACGATTAGCCGCCTATGCCACGTATGGTTTTTGCCGCGTGACCGACCAAATCATTGATGGAAATGATTCTGTTCCGGAAAAGAAAAAACGATTAGATGAATGGAAAAATAATCTCACTCAGACCTGGAATCATGGAACATCGTCCGACCCCATTTTGCATGCGTTTATACAAACGTGCCAACAATACGACATCCCTCCCGAATGGGGATTCCGACTCATTGAGGGATTGAAAAAAGACTTAGAAAAAAACACGTATGACAATTTTGATGAATTGTATGAGTATTGCTTCTCCGCCGCCGCCATCCCTGGACTGCTCATGGCATATGTTTTGCGCGCTCCTCATTCAGCACTTGAACATGCGATTGAATTAGGCATTGCGATGCAACTCACTAACATTCTGCGTGACGTCAAAGAAGACTTGGATGCAGGAAGAGTGTATTTGCCTCAAGATGAGATGAAAAAATTTAATTACACGCGTGAACAACTGGCTCGCCATGAAAAAAATGATTCTTTTTCTCAAATGATGGCATTCAACATCGCGCGCGCAAGAGATTATTACACCAAATCCGATGAAGGAATATCCCATCTGCCTGAAGATGCACGGTTAGGCATGCGTTTGTGCGCCGTATTCTACCGCGAAATACTCTCCGAAATAGAAAAACGAGAATATGATGTTTTCACACAACGGGTATACGTATCCGATGAACGAAAAAAAGAACTGTTAATGAAAGAAAAAGACCTCCTCACAACGAGGATTAAAACAAAATAGGGTGCACACTATATACTATGCCTCGCCCCCGAAAAAATGACACCACTTCATCCGCGAAAAAATCCCCTTCTCCGGACATACTAATCGTGGGAGCGGGATTAGGAGGGCTTTCCCTCGCGTGCCGATTAGCGAAAAACGGGTTGCGCGTGGAAATATACGAAAAAAACCCTTTTCCGGGAGGAAGGGCTGCACAAAAGAAAGTAAAGGGATACACGATTGACTTGGGTCCCACGTTTCTCCTCATGCCCGGAGAATTCGAAGAACTATTTGCTTATTGCGGAAAAAAAATGAGCGACGTGCTCCCAATCGATTTACTATTGCCGAGTTACCGTTTGCACTATTGGGACGCTCAACACATGGATGTCAGCTCGAATCTCCCCCACATGCTCGCCGAAATAGCACGAGTATCGCCGCGCGAAACATCGGGATTTTTACGCTACCTCGAGCACGAATACCATGTGTATGAGACCGTGTACCAGAACTTTATTGCCCACTCTCCCACGTCTCTCATTGATATTCTACTTTCGGGAAAAGCATTTTCATTTCTGCACGCGGACGGTTTTCATTCGATGTGGGACCACATGGAAAACTTTTTCACGAATCCTAAACTCAAACTTGCTTTCAGTTTCCAATCCATGTACTTGGGACAAAGCCCCCTGCTCACGCCCGCGACCTACAGCATCGTGCCCTATGTGGAATTAGCCCAAGGAGTATGGTACCCACGCAAGGGGATTTATTCCATTGTCACCGAAATAGAAAAACTCGCACGCGAATTAGGAGTAATAATCCATTATGGAAAAAAAGTACGCGAAATAGTCATTGAAAATAATGCCGCGGTGGGGATACGATTGGAAAATGATGAAATAATTCGATCCGCCACCATTGTTTCCGATGTGGATTTACCTGCCACGTACGCAAAACTCATTAATGCTCAACATCGGAAAAAATATTCAGACGCAAAACTAATGAAACTCGAATACACGTGTTCGGCGTTCATGCTCTACCTGGGAGTGGACCAAAAATATGAACAATTATTACACCACAACGTGTTCTTCTGCGAAAACTATTTGCAAAACTTCCACGAATTATTCGAACAAAAAGTTCTACCAACCAACCCAAGCATTTACGTCAATGTTCCCTCGCTCACAAATCCCAAACTCGCCCCCAAAGGCAAACACTTACTCTATGTATTAGTCCCCGTCCCCTCGAATGATCCCAAAAACGCGCAACATATTGATTGGGATGCGGAAAAAAACGCGTTCGCGGACAAAATCATTGAACAATTAGAGAAAAATGGCCTCACGGATTTGAAAAAACACATCTGCATGAAAGAAATACTCACTCCCAACGAGTGGGAAGCACTCGGCGGTTTACATCACGGAGCCACGTTTGGACTCTCTCCTACTTTCTTCCAAAGCAGCGTGTTTCGACCCCAACAAAAAAGCGAAGAGTTCAAGAATTTGTATTTTGTGGGTTCCAGCACTCACCCAGGAGGGGGAATGCCCATGGTGCTCATTTCCGCACGCACGTGCGCGGAGAAAATACTTTCCTTATTCCCGCGAGAAAAATGAAAAAAGAATGAGTGCAAACCAAAGCATTTCTATTCCAAAGAAAATATTCTCGATGGGGACGAATGGCACCAAAACTCCCAGCGTTTCTGCGGAATTAAAGGACCACAATCCTTGCTGCGTAAAATAATTATCAAAAAAAAGTTGAAAAACAATAAAAACAACCGTCGTATACACCATCCGCGGAGAAAAACCAATTATTTTGGTGCGAAGAAGAATGCGGTCGAGAAATAAGACGATGACGAAACCAATTATTGTTGAAATAGTGTATTCCATCATTTGATTTTCACCCTCAACGAGTGCATTTTATTCGAAATTTTCCACAAAACAATTCCAAAAAAAGGAATAACCGCGAAAAAAACAATTTCTTCAAGGGGCTGATTCCCCAGCATAATGCCGAGCATGTTTTCCAAACCAAACCACCAATGGTTGCGCGACACCGCCCATGAATCCCAGGAAACAAAAACAATAACCGTTGCCGCTAGTGAAAAAATAACCGCTCTTTTTTCACGCGGAGAAAACGAAATATGAAACACACGCATGAATGCCAGCGTGCCGAGGAGGGCCACCAGCAAATATCCCGCGTACATGAAATTCATACCCTCGACTATGGGAAACTAACTATATTAGGGAGCGTGTAAAAAAAATAGAAAAAGAACGAAGGAAAATATTACGCGTTCGCCGCATGGCGTGTGCGGCGACGAGAACGCGATTCAGTAATCGTGGGAATGGGTTTAGCCGTATTCTTCATTTGAGGGGACATACGATAACCCACAAACGCAGCGGCTTTCAACGCAGCGTGAATGGGTAATGCGAGCACGCTCGCTAATTGATACACTCCCGGAAGGCGAACAAATTCATCCTGCAACTCCGCGTCGCGCAACAACGCTTCCGCGTGATCGTGCGTGCCCGTGGGAAAGTGTTCACGCACATGAGAATGGGGGAAGAATTCTTCCAACTGATACAATCCCATCAAGTGTTTTACTCGTGATTCGGCAAAGCGGAAAAATGTTTTGGGAGATTGTACGGTCACGCTTGCCGTAGGATGTGTTTCCACAGTGTCAATGCCCAAATACATCTGCAACCACAAATCATCCGCAATCACATGCTCGGGGAAGCGAACGCCGCGCACTACATTGGCACGCACGGCCATACACGATGCTTTCCGATCACGCAACGCAAGAGATGATAATGAAATTTCACTAATACCAAACAATAAGTGGTCGAGCACGGACTCTGAATTAGGAATAGCCGCCACATCGTTTGCCGAAACCGCGTTCAATTTTTTGTTGCGGCGCAACATCATTGTCAAATCCGCAATCGTGCTTTCTTGCACCTGCGCATCGGCATCCAAAAACAAAACCACGTCACTAGTTCCCAATTTTCTTGTTTTCTCCGCACGATCCATTAATGCGTTGAGCGCACGAGGCTTACCGGGAACACTTTCAATGACATAATCCAAATTTTTGTGCTTGAGTTTGAGGGTTTCAAGCACGTCAACCGTGTTATCCGTACATGCGTTCGCGCCCACAATCACGTGGGTTTTGGCATCCACATCCTGTGATGTGTTCACGGCATAAATGGCCGACGGGAGATTTCGAGATTCGTTGCGTGCCGGCATGAGCACAACGACTTCGTTTTGAGACGTGTTGGGAGTGGTTTTCATGGCGAAATGGACCCGATTGGCCTATAAATACCTTATCCCTAGTTTCCAGCCGTTCTAACGCTTTGTTCTTTGTTTAACGTGCACCCGCGCGTTTTTTTAACTCCGATAAATTGAGCGTGCGTATGAAACATTATCTCATGGGCGTGGCCATGTTGTTGGTTTTGTCATTGGCTCTTTTTCTAGTGGAAACCCATCGAACATGGGGGTTGATTGTGTTCATGCTCGCACTCATATTCTATGCATTGTTTGCCAATCCCTGGAAACACGCGCAACGAACCGCATTCGCACGCGAAGTGGAAGCACGTTCCACGCTAAACAAGCGAAAAAAGAAGAAAACCCCTAAAAAATCCAAAAAATAGAACGAAAGTATGTTGAAACGCCTCAATAAACACTCTCAAAGGGCCATTTTTTCCTTGTTTTAACCTTGTTTTTCTCGGCCTACGAACAACTTTATAAGGGTTTTCTCGAACTTTTAGTGTATCCTTTGAGGGTTGCGACGCGGTTGGTTACGTTTAACGTGGGGAACGATTTTTTTTATTCGTTTTAATTCCGCGAAATGCGGACCCTTTTTCCAAACGCTTCGACAAAAAAAACGGAGATGAGGGGACATGCTGAAGTCTTTATCGGAGCATCATTTGGTGCCAAAACACGAACTTCTTTCCGCGGATGAAACGCAAAAACTTCTTTCTCAATTCGGTCTTGATTTTGACAAACTTCCTCAAATGTCACAAGAAGATCCCATGGCCCAAGAATTAGGAGCCAAAGTGGGAAACATTATTCGCATTACTCGCAACTCTCCCGTCGCGGGAGAAACGTTGTATTACCGGAGGGTGGTCTAAATGTCGCAGCAGTGGGACCAATACGCACTCGTGGAGAGTTGGTTCAAGTCACGCAACTTCGCGCAGATGAACATTAACTCCTACAATCAATTTGTCGACGACAAACTAAATGAAATTATTCACGAAAACAAAACAATCACACCTAAAATTGAAGAAGTGCGCATCGAATTGGAAGACATTGAAGTATTGAAACCCCGCATCGTGGAAGCAGACGGAAGCCCGCGAAATGATTTTTATCCCATGGAAGCGCGCATGAGAAACCGAACGTATTCAGCACCATTATTTTTGACGATGCGCTTGCTGCGAAGAGACGTTGAACAAGACGTGAAGAAAACATACATTGGCGAATTGCCCGTCATGCTCAAATCAAAACTCTGCCACTTGCAGGGAAAAACAGCCGAAGAACTCATCAGCATGGGAGAAGACCCCATGGACTTTGGTGGATACTTCGTGATTAATGGAAGCGAAAAAGCACTCACCGCGCAGGAAGTACTTTCTTCAGACAGAATCCTCATCACCGAAAGTGCGGATGACAAAACCAGTGCGGAAGTTATTTCCACGAAAGGAGCGTTCAAAGGACGTGTACGTGTAACACGGGCGAAAGATGGTTTGTTGAGCGTGAGCTTCCCTGCCTCTCCGAGAAAACTACGATTATTTGTTTTGCTGAAAGCACTCGGCCTCAAAAGCGAAAAAGAAATTAATGATGCCTTTCCCGCGTTGAACGAAGTCATGAATGATGTCATGATCAACATGGAAGCCATGGACGTGAAAGACGAAGAAGAAGCACTCGACAGGATTGGTAAGTATGTGGCGCCGGGACAAGTCATTGATTATCGTTTACGCCGAGCACAAGAAGTCATTGACGCATTCTTGCTTCCTCACATCGGAGACAAGAAAGAAGATCGCCGCGCCAAAGCATACTTTTTGGCAACCATGGCCACGCGTGCCATTGAACGAGCGAATGGATTGCGCGGACAAGACGATAAAGATAATTACGCCAACAAACGACTTGAACTATCGGGAAAGCTCATGGAGCACTTGTTCCGACACTCATTCAAGTATTTCATTAAGGATTTGACATTCCAGATTGACCGAACCGTTACACGTCGTAGGAAATTAAACATTTCTACCGTCGTGCGACCCGGCGCCGTGACCGAACGCATCTTGTTTGGAATGAGCACGGGAAATTGGATCGGACGCTCAACGGGTGTGTCGCGCTTCATGGACCGCGTGAATTATTTGGGTCCGCTCACCGAGTTCCGAAAAGTAAAGTCTCCATTGAACAAGAACCGCGAATTATACGAAGCACGTGACGTGCACGGAACACACTGGGGAAGACTGTGCTGCATTGAAACGCCGGACGGTCCACAATGTGGTTTGGTAAAGAACTTAGGATTGTTCTCCGAAGTCACGCAGGATGTGAAACCGGAGCCCGTTGAAAAATTACTCAAGGGAATGGATGTGTATTTGAAATAGTATTAAACATGGGAACGAGGTTGAGGTGAAAAACATGGCTGCACAAGAAGGAAAAGTGTTCGTGAATGGAAAACTTGTGGGATTTCACAAGGATATCCACAAATTAACCAAAGACCTCGTTGCCAAGAGACGATCGGGAAAAATTGACCCGCACGTGAACATTGCTTTGCACGAAGACACGCTCGAATTATACGTGAACACGGACTCCGGACGCGTGCAGCGACCCGTGATCGTCGTTGAGAGTGGAAAACCACGTGTAACGAAAGAAACGATCAAGCAAGTCAAAGATGGAAAACTCACGTGGAATGATTTAGTGCTGCAAGGATACATTGAATACTTGGACGCGGAAGAAGAAGACACGAGCCACATTGCGCTGCGCGAAGAAGACATTGTTCCCAAAACAACTCATTTGGAAATCAACCCCATGGGAATATTCTCGGTCATCTCATCCATGATCCCATTCTTAGAACACAACTTGGCTGGAAAAACATTACACGGTGCAAAAGTGTTCAAACAAGCAGTAGGAATTCCTGCTGCTAACTATAATTTACGCACGGACACGGAATCATACTTGCTCTATTACCCGCAACGCGAACTTGTACGAACGAAAACACTTGACTTTTTGAACACGGATCAACGACCCATGATTCAAAACTTTGTCGTGGCCATTATGCCCTACATGGGATTCAACGTTTTGGACTCCGTGGTGTTAAACAAAGGAGCCGTTGACCGCGGACTCGGACGCGCAGCCTATTTCCGCAATTACGAAAGCGAAGAAACACGCTACCCGGGCGGACAAGTGGACAAATTTGAAATACCCAACGAAGAAGCAGTAGGACACTTGGGAGAAGACCCGTACAAAAAATTAGGAATTGACGGATTAGCCGAATTAGAAATGAGCGTATCGGACAAGGATGTCATCATCGGAAAAACATCCCCTCCCCGATTCTTAGAAGAAATCACCGAATTTGGAGTGATACAAGAAAAGAGACGCGAAGCCTCACTCTTTCCACGCAAGGGAAAGCCCGGCGTCGTTGATCGTGTTATTTTGACGGAAGGAACGAGTGGTGCACGCATTGCCAAAGTGAAAGTGCGCTCCAACATGATTCCCGAGCCCGGTGACAAATTTGCATCCAAACACGGACAAAAAGGAGTATTAGGAGCCATTATTCCCGAAGAAGACATGCCTTTTACGGAAAGCGGTATTCGTCCGGATCTCATCCTGAACCCACACGCTATTCCCACACGTATGACGATTGGTCACATGCTCGAAATGCTCACGGGAAAATCCGCTGCATTGGGTGGAAAAACCATTGATGGAACACCCTTCAACGAAGATCCAGTGGAAGACTCGAAGAAGATTCTCGAACAATTCGGTTTTCGCAGCGACGGAAAAGAAGCATTCTACGACGGACGCACCGGTCGGAAAATTGAAGGAGAAATCTACACCGGAATCATTGCCTATCGTCGATTATTCCACATGGTCGCGCACAAGCTTCAAGCACGTTCACGCGGACCTGTCCAAATTCTCACCCGACAACCCACGGAAGGTAAGGAAAAAGAAGGTGGATTGCGTTTCGGAGAAATGGAAGGAGAAACACTCGTGGGGCATGGTGCAGCAATGCTATTGCAGGAAAAATTCATTGATGATTCCGACAAAGTCACCGAACTCGTGTGTGACAATTGCGGAGTCATTGCAGTGAACGATCAGATTCGAAAGAAACGATTCTGCCCCATGTGTGAGAGTACGAGCGTTTACCCCGTGCAAATGTCATACGGGTTCAAACTCTTACTCGATGAGTTGAAAGCACTCGGAATTTATCCCAAAATGAAATTGGTGGATCGAGCGTAAGGAGAAGGAAACCGGAGGGAACAAACATGCTGTTGAAAAAAATCCAAAACATTGAATTCGGTGTACTTTCTCCTGAACAAATACGAAAAATGTCAGCGATTGAAATCAAAAGTCCTGAAACATACGACAAAGACGGATACCCCATGGAAGGCGGACTCATGGATCCCCACTTGGGAGTCATCAATCCCTCATTACGCTGTAAGACCTGTGGACAAAAAATGAAACAATGCCCCGGACACTTCGGTAGTTTAGAAATGGTCCGACCCATTGTTCATCCCAAGTTCTCCAACAAACTCGAAGAATTATTGCATGCCACGTGTAAAGAATGCGGAAAAATAGCATTGAAAGACGAATCATTAGAAGAATTCAAGAAATCCATTGAACGATTAGACAAAGAAGAAGCCGTGAAATTACTCGTGAAGAAAACCAAAACCAAGCGAAAATGCCCCCACTGCGGAGCGGCGAGAGCGGAAATTTTGTTGGACAAACCAACCAACTTCTACTTGGACAAGGACCGACTCTACCCATCCCAAATTAGAGAATGGGTCGAAAAAATATCCGAAGAAGACTTGAAATTATTCGCCTATGACTTGACACGACTGCGACCCGAATGGTTTATTCAAACCGTGTTGCAAATCCCCCCCATCACGATTCGACCATCCATTACTCTTGAATCGGGAATCAAATCCGAAGATGACTTGACGCACAAGTTAGTAGATGTTATCCGCATTAATCTACGATTGAAAGACAACATTGATGCGGGAGCACCACAACTCATTATTGAAGACTTGTGGGACTTGCTCCAGTATCACGTCACCACGTACTTTGATAACGACACCGCGGGAGTGCCTCCCGCGAAACACCGCTCGGGTCGTTCACTCCGAACACTGGTGCAGCGATTGAAAGGAAAAAAGGGTCGTTTCCGATACAACTTAACCGGAAAGCGCGTCAATTATGCCGCACGATCAACGATTATCCCAGACCCCTACTTGAGCATTAACCAAGTCGGAGTGCCTGAACCCATTGCCAACAATTTGACGGTGCCCGAATTTGTCACGGAATGGAACATCGAAGAAATGAAAAAATTCATCAAGAAAGGAGACAATGTCGTTTACATCACGAAACCCAATGGTTTACGTAAGAAAGTCACGGAACTCAACAAGAAAGAAGTCATTGAAGAATTAGAAGTAGGAAGCAAAGTCGAACGCATTCTACAAGACGGAGACATCGTCTTGTTCAACCGACAACCCTCACTTCACCGATTGTCCATGTTGGCGCACGAAGTAAAAGTCATGCCCAACAAGGCCATCCGAATGAACCCCATGGTATGTAAACCCTACAACGCGGACTTCGACGGAGACGAAATGAACCTACACGTGCCTCAAACACAAGAAGGAATATCCGAAGCACGCGAACTAATGTACGTGGAAAACCAAGTCATCTCCCCAAGACACGGTCAACCCGTTATTGGCGGACAAGAAGATGACATGACAGGATTATTCATCCTAACCATGGACCAGACCGAGTTCACAAAAGAAGAAGCCATGCACTATTTGTACAACATGGGAATTACTGAACTTCCAGAACCTGATCGCGGAAAAAAATACTCCGGAAAACTCATCTACTCCATGGCATTGCCTGAGAAACTAAACGTGGAATACCATAACAACACGGCCAAACAATTGAAAGGAGCCAAAATTCCACGAGAAGGAAATGAAGCCATCTACAAAGACGCGGAAGTCAAAATCGAAGATGGAAAACTCGTGAAAGGAACAATCGACTCGTCTTCTGCACTTGTTGAGAGTATTTTACGAAACTACACCCCGCATGAATTGGAACGCTATTACTGGAGAATGGCCCACCTCACGCACGAATTATTGACAACGAAAGGATTGTCCATTTCCATTGCCGAATTTGAAAACACTCCCGAATTAGAAAACGTGCGAAAAGAAGCCATCGAAGAAGAAATCACGGAAGGAACAGAACTCGCACGCAAGTTTGCGGAAGGAGTACTCGAACCATTGCCCGGACGCACCGTGGGAGAAAGTTTCGAATTACTCATGGTTAGATTGGGAGGAAAAACAAAAGCCAAGGTCCAAGGAAAAATTGCCGAATACAAACTCAAGAAACTCTTGGAAGCCAAACGCCCCACTCTCGACACGATGCCTATTATTGTTTCCGGAGGACGCGGAAGCATGCTGAACGTGGCCAACATGTCCGGATTCTGGGGACAAATCTCCGTCCGTACCGGAAGACCCAAGAAAGGATTCACGGGCCGATTAATCGCATTGAACGAGAAAAACGACCTCGCTCCCAAAGCCGGAGGATTCGTCTCCTCGAACTTTGTCCAAGGAATGAACCCCACGGAATACTTCATGCACTCCATGGGTGGACGACAAGGAGAAGTGGACACGGGTGTTGCGACAAAAGTGTCGGGATACTTGTACAGACGATTAGCTAACTCCTTGAAGGATTTGCACGTTTCCAACGACGAAACTGTACGAACGGCCAACAAAGACGTTGTCCAATTCCGCTACGGAGAAGACGGAGTATTCCCCGCCCGCACGAGTGGGGGGAACTTTGCCAATATGGATGAAATTATTCGCAACATGAATCGCAAAGAAAAAAAGGAAAGGAAGAATTAAGGACGGAGGGACTACACTATGGCCATGGAACACGAAATCTCAAACACAGAAAATTTTGACGCCACCCAGCACGCGGAAGCAGTCGAATTCGTCGACCACGTGGCCAAATATGGAATCCCCCGCCGAGCGTACGAAGACGCGCAACGATTATCATTAGAAATGAATTTGACGGATGACCAATTCGACCAATTATTGGAAGAATTACGCAAACGCTATCAACACGCCAAAGCCGAACCCGGTGAAAGTGTAGGGATCATCGCCGCTCAATCATTGGGAGAACCAGGAACACAACTCACGCTCCGAACAAAACACTACGCGGGTGCGGCTGAAGTGTCCGTTGGAAGCGGAATTCAACGAGTGGAAGAAATCGTGGATGGAAGAAGCAAAGCAAAGTATCCAACCATGACCGTGTATTTCGCCGAAAGTGAATTACGCTCCAGCAAAGAAGAAGCACGAAAGTTCGCAGCCTCATTAGTTGACCTCCGATTGTCGGACGTGATGGTATTCAAAGAAAACTATTCCCAACACGCATTTGATGTCATCCCCAACATGCACGAAATCAGCGACAAGGGACTTGAGGCCGAATCATTATTGAAGAAAGTATCCGACAAACTCAAACTCGACCACAAACCATTGAAAGAAGGCGGGTTGCGCTTTACGATTGATGGAAAAGAAGAATTATTGAAACTCCGAAAAAACCTCATCAAACTCATGCAGACACGCTTACAAGGAGTACGCGGAATCGACAAAGCCATTGTCTTCGAAGAAAATGGCGAATTCATTGTCAAGACCACGGGATCAAACCTCAAAAGCATGCTCAAAATGAAAGAAGTCGATTCCACACGCACAACCACCAACGACGTGAAGGAAATTTCCAAAGTATTAGGAATCGAAGCCGGACGATCATCCATCGTGTACGAATTACACAAAGTATTATCTGAAAATGGAATTAACGTGGACTTGCGACACATCCTCTTGCTCGCGGACACGATGACATTCGACGGAGAAATCAGAGGAATCGTCCGTACCGGAATCACGCGCAAGAAAAGCTCGCCATTCGCCCGCGCATCATTTGAAGAAACATCCAAACACTTATTGGATGCCGCATTCTACGGAGAAAAAGAAAACCTCCAAGGAGTCGTGGAAAACATCATCGTGGGACAACCCATCAAAGTCGGAACGGGCGTTGTTGACTTGGTGATGAAGCAGCAATAATGCGCCGCTTCCGATCGGCGGTCCCGGTGTTGTGGTGCCAATGAATGGCACCACTCTTTTCCGTCAACACTTTTCCACCGAAAAGGGCTGGTGGGGTTATTGCTTTGCAATAACTCGTTTTTCGCTTTCAGGGGCGGATTTATATGCCTTTCCCAGGGGATTTAGAGTATCATTCATTGATTCTGTGAAACACGGAGGTGTGGAGAATGGATCATGCAGAAGCCGGAAAAGAGATTCGTCGTGCCGTAGACACGGGAAAAGTCCTTTTTGGCACGAAAGAAAGCCTGTATTCACTCAAACACGGTGAAGGCTTATTGCTCATTCTCACGAAAAACGCTCCCGTATTAAACGTGGAAGAAATGACTCACATTGCCACCCTCGCCAGCGTTCCCGTATACACTTTTGCGGGAAACGGATTGGAATTAGGAAGCGTGTGCGGAAAACCATACGTTATTTCGGCATTGTTGGTTACGGACGCAGGAAAGAGTAAAGTCCTACAATTAGGAGAAGCCAACACGCAAGTAGCGGAAACGGCAGTCGAAACCAGTAAAAAAGGGAGAAAAAAACGCGCAGCGAATTGAGGAATTTATAATTCTTAGCGCGTACACAACTACTAACACACGGTGAAAAAAAATGGCTCGAGGAGAATTTGCAGCACGACAATTGGAAGACAAGCGTTCCAAATGGCGAATGAAGGATCCCTATCACAAGCGACGCATTTTACGATTACGCGAAAAATACGACCCATTAGAAGGAGCACCGCAGGCCAAAGCTATTGTTTTAGAAAAACGCGGAGTCACCCAAAAACAGCCGCACTCCGGAATCATGAAATGTGTACGCGTACAATTAATCAAAAATGGAAAACAAGTCACGGCATTCTGCCCACGCGACGGTGCCATCAAGTTCGTGGATGAACACGATGAAGTCATCATCGAAGGAATTGGCGGATCCCAAGGAGGACCATACGGTTCACAGTGGGGAGTCAAGTACCGCGTGACGCATGTGAACGGACAATCATTAGAAATGCTCCGCTCTGGAAAGAAGGAGAAGGTCAAGCGATAATATTCTAAAAAAAGGTAAACGTGTGAGTGTGAAAACAATGGAAACCAAAGTGTTTGGAAAATGGGACGTCTCCGGAGTCACGATGAAAGACCAGACGTTAACGCGACAAATCGCCTTAACCGGAAAAGTAGTCCCCCATACCTTTGGACGAGGAGCCAAGCGCGCCTACGGTAAAGAAAAAATCAACATTGTGGAACGACTCGTGAACAAAGTCATGCGTTCCGGACAAGGAAAACGAAAGTTGAGCGGAAAATATATCCGCGGACGCGGTTCCTGCGGAAAAAAAATACAAGCCATGCGCATCGTGGAAGAAGCATTTGACATTGTTCACACGCAAACGAAAGAAAATCCCATTCAAATACTTGTACGAGCTATCGAGAACGCTGCCCCACGCGAAGACATTACCCGATTAAAGAAAGGTGGAGTCGCCTACTCGCAAGCCGTGGATGTTTCCCCCCTCAAACGAGTGGATGAGAGTGTGAAGAACCTCGCCCTCGCCGGATTCTACGGAAGCTTCAACAACAACACTTCTGCCGCCGAAGCATTAGCCAAAGAACTCGTTCAAGCCGCCAAAGACGACAACAACGCCATGTCGATTAAACGCCGAAATGAAGTGGAACGTATCGCATTGGCTTCACGATAATTGAGGAAGTTGTATAGGGGAGCTGATGAGTTATGGGTCGAAAAGAAGAAATGGCCGCCGCGGCACAAAAACTGATGGGGCACCAGCAGGATGTTAGAAACTTAGGAATTGTGGCGCACATCGACCACGGTAAAACAACGCTCTCCGACAACCTCATCGCAGCTGCCGGACTCATCAATAAAGAATTGGCTGGAAAGCAACAGTTCATGGATTTTGAAGACCAAGAACAAGAACGCGGAATTACCATCAACGCGGCCAACATCTCCCTCGTTCCAACCGTGCACGGAAAACAATACCTCATCAACTTAATCGACACCCCCGGACACGTTGACTTCGGTGGAGAAGTCATCCGCGCCATGCGTGCGGTAGATGGAATTATCCTAGTAGTAGACTCCGTTGAAGGAGTCATGCCTCAAACAGAAACCGTTATCCGACAAGCATTGCGCGAAAACGTTAAACCAACTTTATTCATCAACAAAGTAGATCGCTTGATTAACGAGTTGCAAGTGGATGAAGCCGAAATGCAAAAACGATTCGTGAAAACCATTACGCAAGTGAACAATCTCATTCGAAAAAACGCCCCCGCGGGAAGAGAAGAAACGTGGCAAGTCAACCCCGGAAATGGAAGCGTTTGCTTTGGAAGCGCCTACAATCACTGGGCCGTGTCCGTGACATCCATGGCACGCACGGGAATTAATTTCAAACAAGTGTACGACTTGATGAAGACAGACAAGCAAAAAGAATTGTCGGCCAAATCTCCATTAGAAGACACGATCTTCGAAATGGTCGTCAAACACTTGCCCAACCCCACGGAAGCACAAAAATACCGAACGCCCGTGATTTGGACCGGAGAACAAGAAAGCGAAATAGGAAAATCAATGGTGGCCTGTAACCAAACAGGACCCGTTGCCATGATGGTTACCGATGTTTCGGTAGACCCGCACGCAGGAGACATTGCAACCGGACGCGTGTACTCGGGAACGCTCAAGAAAGGAGTGAAAGTCAAACTCGTGGGTTCACAAAAAGAAGCCCAAATCAACCGCGTGGGAGTGTACATGGGACCCGAATTCGTGGAAGTTGAGAGTATCCCTGCTGGAAGTATCGGAGCCATCGTAGGATTGCGCGAAGCCTACTCCGGACAAACCGTCTCCGAATTAGAAATGCGCGAATTTGAATCATTCAAAACAAACGTGGAACCGGTCATCACGGTTTCCATTGAAGCCAAGCAAACGAAGGATTTGCCTAAGCTGATTGAAGTCATTCGACAACTCACGAAGGAAGACCCCAACCTGAGAGCGAGTATCAACCAAACAACCGGAGAACACTTGTTGTCTGGAATGGGTGAATTGCACTTGGAAATCAACCAATACCGTATCGAAAAAACGCACGGCGTTGGAATCACGGTCTCACCCCCAATTGTGGTGTACCACGAAACGATTACCGGAACATCTCCTGAATTGGAAGGAAAATCACCCAACAAGCACAACAAATTGTTGATGATGGTGGAACCCATTCCCGCGGAAATTCAAAACAAATTAATCGAAAACAAAGTCCAAGGAAAAGTAAAAATGAAAGACAAAGAATGGATTGAAAAATTCCAAAATGCAGGAATAGACATTGATGAATCCAAAAAAGTGTGGGCGATTGAAAACTACAATTTGCTCGTGGATGGAACCAAAGGAATTCAAGCATTGCACGAAATACGCGAACTCGTGATTCAAGGATTCCAAGAAGCCATGCACGGCGGTCCTCTCGCCAAAGAAGAAGTCCACGGTGTGAAAGTAACCTTAATGGATGCAAAGTTGCACGAGGATGCGATTCACCGCGGTCCATCACAAATTATCCCCGTGGTATCACGCACTATTTTCGCGTGTATGCTCTCCGCCAAAGCCGTGTTGCAGGAACCCAAACAATTGCTCACGATTACAACGCCTGAAGAATACATGGGTGCTGTGAGTAAAGAATTGCAGCAACGACGCGTACAAATAACGGAAATCAAAAACGAAGGAGACCAAGTGATTATCATTGGACTCGCCCCCGTGAAAGAACTCATCGGGTTCTCTCAAGCCATTCGCGGAGCCGCCCAAGGAAGAGTTATTTGGACAGCCGAGTATCACGGATACGAGATTCTCCCGCCCGAATTGCAACGCAAGACCGTGGAAGAAGTGCGCAAACGAAAAGGAATGGATGCGGAAGTCAAACCCTATCATTTCTTCCTCGAATAACCGCTTCCGATCGGTTGTGCCGGAGTTAGGGTCCCTGCGCGTGCAGGAACCCAGACATTTTTCTCTGGCGTGTTACTCAAATAAAAACTGTGAGCGCGTGGAACAGTTCATGTTCCCGCGACTCTATTCTTTTTTTCTTTTTTTCTTCGGAATACTTTTTTTTATCGGGTGTATTTCTCCGCCTATTGAACCGCCTCCTGTTCCTTGCGTGGAAAACTGGACATGCAACCATTGGAGCACATGTGAAAACGGAATGCAAAACAGGGTGTGTGCGGATACCCATGCGTGCGGCACGGACGTAAACAAACCTATCATCACACAAACATGCGAAATGCCCCCGGTTTCCGTATGCGGAGATTTTGTCTGTGATGGGGATGAAAATGAAGTAACGTGTCCACTTGATTGTAAAACGATAGAACCCGCGCCAGAACCATTGGACATTCCTCTCGAAGTAACACTGGGAAATGTTCAAACCGTGTTTGATTACGAAGAAGAATCATGTGCACAACTGGATTTGCCGGACGTTTACGCGCACGCATTTCGAGATGAACAAAATAATATTGTACTCGTTTCAGGAAACGCACCGGATAATTACTTCATGTATGGAAGCACGTTCAACAATCTTTCACGAAACTGTTCCCCCGTGCTGCGAAGCGGAGACGAATGGGATGTGGAAACATTCGACCATCAAGAATGGATCACCTCCACCTACACCGATGATGGGAAAACCATTCACGCGTTAGTACACAATGAGTATCACGATCCATATTCACTAATTTGTAAACCCGGCGACACGCAACCGAGTAATTTGTGCTGGTATAATTTTGTCTCCTACGCACGCTCAACGGACGGGGGAAAAAAATTCACTCAACCCAGTAGTCCAAACCACTTAGTGGCCGTTCCCCCATTCCAATGGGATGCAAATTCCGGAGGCATCAATCGAAAAGGAGAACCCATGAGGCCTGCTCCGCAAGGATATATGGAGCCCTCCAACATTGTGAAGCGAGAAGATGGATACTATTATGCCATGGTGCGCATGCTCCCCGGTAAAAGAAGCGGAGGCGACACCGTGTGCGTGATGCGCACCCAAAATTTGAGTCAACCCAACTCATGGAAATTCTGGGACGGAGACGCATACACGATTCCACTCACGAATCCTTATCCGAATGAGCCCGCGAATCCAAGTGATTACATTTGCGAACCCGTGAGTGAAGCCATCATCGGAGGGTTGCACGGAAGTTTAACCTACAACACGTACTTGCAACGATACATGAATGTGGGCGCAGGAGTTTATGCGGATGATTTAGGAGAACTAACATGCGGATTTTGGTATTCGCTTTCGGAAGATTTAATCACGTGGGGAAAACCCCACTTGTTGTACGAAACAGTTTTTGGATGGTCTCCGTGTAACAACCCCACGACCGCGCAACAAGCATTAAGCATCGACCAAGAAGCGTATCCCTCAATCATTGACCACGATTCAAATGATCGAAGTTTCACCACCGCCGATGACACGGTGTATTTGTATTACATGCAAAACCAAGACAACCATTCCGCGGGAGGGTGGGGGCTGCGACGGAACCTTGTGAGGGTGCCCCTCATTTTTACTAAAAATAGTCTTCCCGAATGACATTTTTGACATATTTAATGATTATTACACAAAAACAAGAACCGCTTATTACTCGTGTTTTGACGGTTTTTGGCCCTATTCCTATTTAAATCATCCCTAGGGATTTTGCTTTATACCGCGCCGGAAAGGGTGGCTTTTTCCCTCGTAAAAGGGGGATTCCCTTTAGTGTTGGTTGGAAACAACAAAAGGGAAGAGGTTTTTGATGAACCTTTTTCCTAAAAAGGTTCTTTGGAGGAATCAACAATGGCAGAAAAGCCCCATATCAATTTGATTTTCATTGGTCACGTCGACCATGGTAAGTCCACGTTAGTTGGACGCTTCCTGTACGATTCAGGAGCACTCGCCGAAAACGAGTACCGAAAAATTAAGGAAGAAGCAGAAGCCCGCGGAAAAGGATCATTTGCTTTCGCATACGTCATGGATAATTTGAAAGAAGAACGCGAACGCGGAGTTACCATTGACGTTTCCTATAAGAAATTTTCAGGAAAGAACAACAACTTCACCATTATTGACGCCCCCGGACATCGTGACTTCGTCAAGAACATGATTACGGGAACCAGTCAAGCCGATGCGGCCGTGTTGGTTATTTCAGCCAAAGACGGTCCCCAGATGCAAACCAAGGAACACGCATTCTTGGCGAACGTGATGGGAATCAAAGCACTCACAGTTGCCATCAACAAGATGGATGAAGTCGGATACAAAGAAGACGCATTCAAGAAAGTCAAAGAAGAAGCCACTAAACTTGTAAAAATGGCCGGATTCCGCGACGAACAATTCGCTATCATCCCCGTGTCTGCGTGGTTAGGAGACAACGTTGCCAAGAAAAGCACCAACATGCCTTGGTACACCGGTCCCACGTTGTTAGAACGATTGGATTCGTTAACAGCGCCCAAGTTGCCCACGGACAAGCCTTTGCGCTTGCCCATTCAGGATGTCTACTCCATTAAGGGAGTGGGAACCGTGCCTGTTGGACGCGTGGAAACGGGAATCATCAAGCCGAATGATAAGATTATCTTCATGCCCTCCAAAGCAGTGGGAGAAGTCAAATCACTCGAAGCGCATCACGAACAATTGCCTCAAGCATTGCCCGGAGACAACATCGGATTCAACGTGCGCGGACTCGAACGAAAGGATTGTAACCGCGGAGATGTGGTTGGACACCAATCTCATCCGCCCATGGTTGCCAAAGACTTCGAAGCCCAAATCGTCGTGTTGAACCACCCTACCGCAATCCCTGTAGGATACACGCCGGTGTTCCACATGCACACGGCCCAAATGTCATGTACATTGGCCGAATTGAAGAAGCGAATGGATCCCAAAACAGGTGCCGTGCAGGAAGAGAACCCCAAGTTCTTGAAAGCCGGAGACGCTGCGTTGGTGAAAATCATTCCGCAGAAACCATTAGTGGTGGAAGAATTCAAACTCTTCCCCTCACTCGGACGATTTGCTGTCCGCGACATGGGACAAACCGTTGCTGCGGGAGTCGTGTTGAAGGTCACGCCCCGCGAGTAACTGTCCAATTTCGATTGGACCAACCGACGGACTACATCGCGGAGTTACTAGCGCAACCCCACAGTAGGCCTTCGTTAAAAATGTAATGTTGAAAAAAATGTTTAGAACAAGGTGAAAAGAACATGCAAAAAGCCCGAATCACATTAACTAGTCCGAGCTACGCCACCTTGTCAGACATTTGTTCAAAGATTGTGGACGTAGCGGATAAGACCGGAGTCAAACACTCCGGCGTTATCCCATTGCCCACGAAAAAACTCTTGGTGCCCACGCGCAAAAGTCCTTGCGGCGGAGGTACGGAAACGTACGAACGCTGGCAGATGCGCGTGCACAAGCGAATGATCGACATGGTGTCGGATGACCGCACACTCAGACGAGTGATGCGTATTGACATTCCCGAAGACGTTCAAATCAAAATCGATTTCAAAGATAAGTAAAATTTTACATGCTGAGGGAATTATTCCCTCGCCCTATTTTTTCTAATTATTTTTTGCGCGTCGTGAAACTATATTTTCATCACGCAAAAACACTAAATTACGTCCATCCGCGAAGTTATTTTCACACAATGACGTTTTTCTTTTAAACCATCAGTTGCAGGATTAGTTTAGTTTGACACGAGGAGGTGTCTGTAAAATGGATCAAAAAATTGGATCATGGGCTTTCATCATTGGTGTGGTGTTGGCCATCTTAGTTGGACTTTTGGGAGCAACCGTATTTGGTGGCTTTGCCCAATGGCTTCCGGTAGTGTTCATTATTTTGGGATTAATTGTTGGATTCCTCAATATTGGGGATAAAGAAACAACCGCTTTCTTAGTGGCTGTAATCGCTTTGCTCGTAGCGGGCGGAGTCGATTGGACGGTCGTCCCAACTATTGGAACCTATTTCGCCAGCATTTTCGGATACGTTGCCAGCCTTTTAGCTCCAGCGGCCGTGATTGTAGGACTTAAAGCCGTTTGGAATTTGGCCCG
>Ga0194121_10001476_pt1 | contig 39822 bp, 38 predicted proteins | sample TA2MahCa50mmetaG_FD_148609 | JGI IMG/M metagenome (GOLD analysis project Ga0194121, IMG submission 148609) | Freshwater microbial communities from Lake Tanganyika, Tanzania - TA2015020 Mahale Deep Cast 50m | ecosystem: Environmental > Aquatic > Freshwater > Lake | place: Tanzania: Lake...
GAGGTGCCGACCGGCCGCAACGGCCGTCTTGCCGCTACCGGATCGAAGGGGGATGATCGCGCTGCACGAAGACCGGTCATCCTGCCCCGAACCCATCACCCATGTGCGACCCTTGGCTGAGCGACGCGCGGCTGGCGAGCCTCCTGCACTATTGGTGCGCCAAGCGGCGAACACGCGAGATGCCGGCCCGCGCCGATCTCGATCCGATCGATCTCGACGGCGAGCTGTGGGCCAATCTCGCCCTGACCGAGATCGTGCCGACAGACGGACGCGAGAGGCGGCGTTTCCGGCTGTCGGGCAACGCGATCAACGTGTCGGCCGGGCTCGAACTGACCGGCCGCTACGTCGACGAGATCGCTCACGCGCCGAGCCACCGGGACCATGTGCACGGCCTTTATGACACGGCGCGGCGGGCGCGCCGGCCGGTATATTCCGACGGCATCTTCCCCGCCGGGCGCGGCCAGGTTCGACGGGAGACCAAGCGGCTGGTGTGCCCGCTTTCGACCGACGGCAGGACGGTCGACACGTTCATCACGGCACAGATCTACAATCCGCTCGGGCTCAGCATTGCCGACGACGAGGAGATCCCCGGCGATTTCAAGCCGGGGATCGTGCGGGTGGTCGATTGCCCGGTAGCGGCGACCGAGGTCGGGTAGCTCTGGCCCCAGTCGACCTGCAATTCAGCAAGTGGAGTGTCGATTATAAGACTCAACATTGAGACTCGCCCCGATGGGCGCAGCTGCTGCGGAGGGCTATTGAAAAAGGCACTGAGCATGTCGGTCCGCGAATTCTGTACGGGAGTACAGAACAATCGCGTCCTTTCGGACCTGAAGCAGGCTTGTTACGACGCGGGCATAGGCGCGGGATCAGCTGAGCAGGCATCGTGGGCCAACAGCTTGCCTCGGCTCATGGGAGTTGTGCAGCTCGCAGAGCTTCCAGACAGTGTCCACATCGGGCTTGAGGTGCCGGTCCCGTATTGTAGCCAGCGGATTGATGCTGTGCTCTATGGTCACGATGAGAAAGGCCGTCCTTCGATCCTGCTCGTCGAACTGAAGCAGTGGTCCGAAGCGAAATCAGACGAAGACGGCAAGATCAACGTCGCGATGAGAGGCGGAATGGTGACGACGGCGCACCCCAGTGCTCAGGTCGACCACTATCGGCAGTACCTGAAGAACTTTGTAAGAGCGTGCCAGAACGAGCCGCCAGTACAGGTTTCTTGCTGCGTCTACGCGCACAACTACCCGCGCCGCGACGGGTCTCTATATGAGACTCAATATTCCAATGACATTGCGCGTGCGCCCATCTTCTGCATGGCCGATGCCGAGCAGCTGGCAGATTTCATGAGGACCCTGGTCGGGAACGACCATGGAGCCGAACTATTTGACAGAATGGATCGCGAGGGCCTGGGGCCGTCTCTGAGCCTCATCGAACGCGCATCGGACCTCATTCGCAGGCAAGACGTGTTCACGATGCTCGATGAGCAGATTCCAGCTATGCGATCAATTGTCCGCGCGATGAGCCAAGCCGCTCGGCGGGAACGCAAGAGCGTCATCCTCATCAACGGAGGTCCCGGGACTGGAAAGTCCGTAATCGCCCTGGAGGCTTTCGGCCACGCACTCAGAAACAAGCAGAGCACTTTCTTCGCTACCGGCTCCTCGGCCTTCACGAATGGAATCCGAAAAATTCTTGGCCCGGACCTTGCGCCGTTCATTCGGTTCACGGACTACTTCTGGAACCATGCCGAAGACTCGATCGATGTATTGATCGTCGACGAAGCGCACCGGCTCAGGGCCAAGTCGCAGCCAAAGGTCCCGGCGGCCCAAAGGCCGACTATCTCCCAGCTCGAAGAGTTGGTCCGCGCCGCCAAGGTGACTATCCTTTTCATGGATACAAACCAGATCATCGAACCCGACGAATGCGGCGATCCTGAGCAAGTCGCGTCGCTTGTCAAGCTGCTCGGAGTCCGATTTTCGCGCCATGAACTTCGCACTCAGTTTCGATGTGATGGATCGGACGAGTATCTGAAGTGGGCGGACGACCTCTTTTGCCTTGGCTCAGGCGACGGGCAAGCCGTCCTGCAATGCCCCAATGCTTTCGATTTCGACGTGTTTGACTCACCGCACGACATTCTTGCGTGGGTGAGGCATATGAACCGCGTCGAGCCAAATTCCGCCAGACTAACGGCTGGCTGGTGCTGGCCGTGGTCCGACCCGCAGCCTGATGGCGAACTTGTGAACGACATTGTCATTGGCGACTTTCGATTTCCATGGGAGCTCAAGACCGGCAAGCGAGGAAAGCGCGACATTCCCGAGGCCAAGCACTGGGCGGTCGTTGCTGGCGGAGCGGAGCAAGCAGGCACCGTCTACAGCGTCCAGGGCTTCGAATTCCGCCACGTCGGCGTGATTATGGGGCCCGACCTGGTGATTCGCGACGGCAGGTGGGTAGCGAAACCGCGCGCCAACTTCCGAAACAGCATCCGCGCGAAACCTCCGGACGTAGCCTCGGTATTCATACGTCGAATCTATCGGGCCCTCTTCACCAGACCTCTTCGCAGCGCTCGCGCCTATAGCACCGACGCCGAAACGCGCGAGTTTCTGCGCTCAAGAATCATGCGCAGCTACGAACTCCCAAACTTCGAGGATCGTTGACGTGCTTTCACTCCAAGCATGCGTCCGCGTGAACAAGCAGAAACCGCGATGGCCCACACGAGGCATGCCGCCGAGACGTCGACCGCTATTGATCCGGAGTGCAGGAGTGTATGATCGCGCCCATGACGAAACTGCTCGGTAGAGTCTTGGACCTTGCTCGCAAATTGCCGCCGGAAGATCAGAATGACATCGCGCGGACAATCCTGCAGCTCGCAGGGTCGGATGATTCCGATTCTGCTGCATTGTCGCCCGACAAGCGCGAGGCGATTTGCAGCTCCAAGGCGGCAGCAGCGCACGGCGAATTCGCTTCGGACGAGGTGGTTCGCGCAGAATGGGCAATGCGCGGCCTATGAGGCTGCGCCATACGGCTCCTGCACTTGCCGACCTCGCAGCAGTCCCGGACTAGATGGCAGAGCGTTCATCACACGCCGCCCAGCGCATGCAGGCTCGAGTTCGATTGGTCGCCGATCTCTTGCTTCAATTCCCCCTCATCGTCGCACAAACCGACGAGCCCAGCATTCGGCGCGTTACGACAACCCCTATCCCAACCTCATCTGCTACAAGGTGGCGGGCAATGACATCGTCATTCACGTGGTGCGGCATGGCGCGCGCAATTATCAGACAACCAGCGCTCGACTTGAGCGCCGAAGCTCTCTGCAATCAGCGTGAATCGCGAGCCTAGGAGTCATTGACCAATGAACATCGTCATCTTCGGCACCGGGGCTGTCGGCGGCTATTTCGGCGCGCGGCTGGCCGCCGCCGGAAATCGCGTCAGCTTCGTGGCGCGTGGCGCGCAGCTCGAGGGACTGCGCCGGAACGGGTTGCGCATCGTCAGCCCCAAGGGCGATCTGCATCTCCCCAAGGTCGAGGCCTCGGACGATCCCGCCGCGTTCGGCAAGGCCGACATCGTGCTGTTCTGTGTCAAGCTCTACGACACCGAGGAGGTGGCGCGGAAGCTGGCGCCGCTGCTCCACGCCGACACGGCGGTCGTGTCGCTGCAGAACGGCGTCGACAGCGAGGAGCGCGTCGCCGCCATCATCGGCAAGAAGCATGTCGCGGGCGGGCTCGCCTACATCTTCGCCCAGATCGACGGGCCGGGCGTGATCCGTCACAACAACCAGATCCACAAGATCATCATCGGCGAGCTCGACGGCTCCCGCTCGGCGCGCCTCACCGCCTTCGTCGAGGCGTGCAAGAAATCCGGCTTCGACGCCGAGCTGAGCCAGGACATCGACACGGCGATCTGGTCCAAATTCGTGTTCCTCGCGTCGCTCGCCGCCATGACCGGCCTCACCCGCCAGCCGATCGGGGCCATCCTCGCCGATGCCGATCTGCGCGAGATGATGCGCGATGCGATCGCCGAGGTGGCCGCCGTCGCCAAGGCCAAGGGCCTTAAGCTGGCACCGGACGCGGTCGAGAAGGGCATGGCGTTCGCTGCGACCCTGCCGCCGGCCTCCAAGGCATCGCTCGCCTTCGATCTCGACAAGGGGAACCGGATCGAGATCGAGGGGCTGTCGGGCGTGGTGGTCAGAACGGGACGCAGCCTCGGCGTGCCGACGCCGGTCCATCGCGCGGCCTATGCGGCGCTCAAGCCATTCGCCGGCGGCACACCCAAGAGCCAGCCGGCATGAGCTTCGTCATCAATCCGATGCCGCCTCAGCTCTCCGCTGCGGTCATCGCCAAGCTGAACCAGGCCGAGACGGCCACGATCGGCCATACCCGCCATTGGGGCTTCATGGACCGGCGCATCCAAGCGGTCATTCCGACCGTGCGGATCGCCGGCACGGCGATCACGCTGCAATTGCCGGCACAGGATTCGGCTCTGCTTCACCACGCACTCGGCCTGGTCCGGCCGGGCGACGTGCTGGTGATCGACCGGCTCGGCGACGACAAGCATGCCTGCGTCGGCGGGGTGGTGGCGCTCGCCGCCAAGCTGGCCGGTGTCGCCGCCGCCGTCATCGACGGGCCGGCGACCGATTTCAGCGAGATCCGCGACTGCGGCTTCCCAGTCTGGTGCCGTGGACCCTCGCCGATCACGACGCGCGCCTATGCGCTGGGCGGCGCCCTCAATAAGCCCGCGTCGTGCGGTGGCGTCACGGTCAGCCCTGGCGACGCGGTGCTGCTCGACGAGAATGGTGTGCTTGTCCTGCCGCCCGGCGAAGCCGAGGCCGTCGCCGACGCCGCGATTGCGCGCCAGGCGCTGACCGCCGAGCGGGTCGAGCGCGTCAAGCGCGGCGAGAAGCTCGGCGATATCTCCGGCGCCAGCGCCAAGATCGCCGCGGCGATGAAGGGCGCGTAAGCCGCCCAGCCAACTACCTTCCCTGTCGACCAGTGCGGCGCAGCAGCACGCCCATCAGCGCGGCGGCAAGCGCGCCCGGCACGAGGCTTGCCGGCACCCAGATCGCCGCACGCGCGATCCCGTTGAAGTCCGCGTCAATGGAAAATCCCGCAGTATTCGCTGCAAGCCCCGCAAGCGCTGCGCCCAGCGCCATGCCGGTCTGCTGCACGATGGCGATCGAGGACGCGGCAACGTCCTCTTCGCCCGGCCTCGCCTCACCCATGATGCGCTGCATGGTGAATGCCCAGGTCACGCCGATGCCGATGCCGATCAGCGCGATGGCATGGACGATGGCCAGTAAGGGCCCGGACGAAATCAGGGCGGCGATGCCGGCCAATCCAGCGGCCATGGCCACCGGGCCCGCAATGATCAAGCGCGCGGACCACGCGCCGGATAGGCCGGCAACCGCAAGGGCCGCAATGGACCATGCCATCGAGGCGCCCGCGACGGCGTAGCCCGCAGTCAAGGAATCGAGCCCGTGCAGCCGCTGCAGAAAGATCGGGACGTAGATCTGCAGCGGATTGAAGGCGAGGCATACCAGCAGAACGATCCAGAGGCCTGCGCCAGTTGCCGTATTGAGCGCGAACGCATCGCTCGGCAGCAACGGCACCGTCGCGCGGCGATCGAGCCGGAGCATGACGGCGAGCGCAGCGAGCGCGACCATGATCTGCGATGCTTTCGCCACTGGCGTCTCGACCACCGCAGCGAACGACATGGCGGCGATCGCCAGGCAGACAAGAGCGACGCGGCCTGCAGGCACGCGCGGGAGCGCGGCGACGCCGGACTGCGTGACCGGCAGTCCGGCCCAGGCACCGATCGCCAGCATGCCTGCCAGGACCGTCACGACATAGAAGGCGCCGCGCCAGATCCCCAACGCGGCGAAGATGCCGCCTACCAACGGGCCAACCACGATCGAAACGGTCCACACCACGGAAATCATGCCGAAGACGCGCGGCCACAGCACCGCGGGAAACGTGCCGCGCACGAGCACGTAGGCGACCGCCGCCAGCACGCCGCCGCCGAAGCCCTGGACGAATCGGCCCGCAATCACCACGCCCATCGACGGCGCGACGGCGCATAGCAAGGTGCCTGCGCAGAAGATGACCGCGCCCACGCAGAAGGCGCGCGAGGGGCCGGTCACCGCCGAGAGCAGACTGCTGCAAGTGGCAGCGATGATGGAGGACGCCAGGAACGCCGTGCTGGGCCAGCTCATCAGCGGCGCCCCGCCGACTTCACCGACGATGCTCGGCAGAACTGTCGCCACGAGAAGAACGTTCATCGAGTGCAGGAGCACCCCGCCCAGGATCATGGCGAGGGCCGGCAACCATTCAAGCTTGAAAAGCGCCAGCCAGCCGACGTCCGTGGTGTCGCCGCTCATCGTGGGAACTGGCGCCTAGGCCGGTCCCAGGACCAGCTCGGGCAGCCAGAGCGAGAAGCCGGGCACGTAGGTGACGATGAGCAAGACGATGATGAGCGGGATCAGCATGGGCAGGATCGCGATCGTCACCTTCTCGAACGGAACGCGCGTCACCTCCGAGACGACGTAAAGCCCGATGCCCATGGGCGGCGTGGCGATGCCGATCAGCAGCGCCATCTGGATGATGATGCCGAAATGCACCCGGTCGATACCGTAGGCGTCGATCACCGGCAGCAGGATCGGCACGAGAATGAGCTTGGCCGGCACGCCCTCGACGAAGCAGCCGATGATCAGGAGGAAGACGAGCAGCAACGCCAGGAAGACCGGCTTGTCGTCGGTCACGAAGAGCATGACATCGGCGAGCTTCTGCGGCGCCTGCTCGATGGCGAGCAGCCAGCCCATGACCGTCGAGAAGCCGATAATGACCATGACGACGGTCGTGGTCAGCACCGTGTTGGTGAGCGCCTGCCAGATGTGGTCCCAGGAGAGCTGCCGGTACCAGGCGCCGACCGCGGCGACGTAGACGCAGGCGAGCACGCCGGCCTCGGTCGCGGTGGTGAAGCCGGTGAGGATGGCGCCCAGGATGATCGCCGGCGCCACCAGCGCGGTGATGCCGTGCCGCGCGCTGGCGATCACCTCGGCAAGCGTCGCGCGCGGCTGGTGCGGAAAGTCGCGCCGCGTCGCGACGATGCGGTTGTAGATCATCAGCGACAGGCCGACCAGCACGCCGGGCAGGAAGCCGGCCATGAACAGGCGCGCGACCGAGGTGTTCGACAGGTAGGCATAGACCACGAGGCCGACCGAGGGCGGGATGAGCGGCCCGACCATCGAAGAGGCGACCGTCATTGCCGCGGCGAAGTCCGCGGGGTACCCGCGGTCGCGCATCGCCTTGACCTCGATCTGTCCCAGGCCTGCGATGTCGGCGACCGCCGTGCCGTTGACGCCGGCAAAGATCATCGAGCCCAGCACGTTGACCTGGGCAAGACCGGCGCGAAAGTGGCCGACCAGAGCATTGGCGAAGTTGAAGATCCTATCGGTCATCCCCAGCACATTCATCAGGTTGCCGGCGAGGATGAAGAACGGCACGGCGAGCAGCGAGGCGTTGTCGACACCCTCGAGCACCTGCTGCGGCACGATGTAGAGGCCGTCGGCATAGCCGGCGTAGATCAGCGCCACGACGACCGAGCCGCCGACCGCCATGGCGACCGGCACGCGCACGAGCATGAGGGTGACGAAGGCGAAGAACAGAACCGTCGTCATTGCCGACCGCGCCTGAGCGTCATTCCGGCACGCTCGCCACGTGGCGACGCTCGGGCGCGCCGGCGAGCGCCCGGAAAAGGTCGACCACGAAGTGAACCAGGATCAGCAGCACCGACAGGAACAGCGGCACCGACATCCAGTAGCGCTGGAGCGGAATGAGCTCCATGTCGCCGACCTGGGACGACAGCGTGCGCGGCGCCTCCACGACCATCAGGGTCATGAGCGCGATGATGAGCGCGTCCGAGAACAACCGCGTCGCATGCAGGGCCTTGGGGCCGAGCAGCTCGACGAAGTACTCGACCGTGATGTCCTTGGCGCGCCGGTAGATGACGAAGAAGGCAAAGAACGTCATCCACACGAAGAGCAGCAAGGTCCAGGGCCAGACGAAAGTGATGCTGATGTCGAAGATACCGCGCCAGAAGATGTTGACGGCATTGAACAGTAGCATCAGCCCCAGACAGACATTGGCGAGGAACAGGAAGGCCCGCTCGATCGCCCCCAGCGCCTGCTCGACGGCGTCGAGCGCCCCCTTCACGAGCCGGACTTCCGCCGGCTCTCCTCGACCGCCGCCATGAAGCCCTTGGGCAGCTCGCCCGATGCTTCCTTTGCCTTATAGAAGTCGAGCATGCGCTGGATCCAGGGGTTGAGATCAGGCTCGCTGTAGGTGACGCCGCGCGCCTTGAGGCGCACCAGCGATTCGTCGGTCTCCTTGCTCATCAGCTCGTCGCTATAGGCGGCCGCCTCCTTGTGCGCGCGAAGCAACACCTCCTGGACATCCTTGGACAGGCGGTCAAAGGCGCGCTGGTTCATCATGAAGGCGACGGACTGGTAGTACTCGTTGGTCCGCGTGATGTGCGGCGCCACCTCGTAGAACTTCATGCTCTCGACGAGCGCCACCGGGCTGGTCGCGGCATTGACGATGCCGCGGCTGATGCCCTCATAGGTCTCGGCCCAGCCGAGCACGCGCACCTCGGTGCCGAGATGGGTCCACACCTCGACGCCGGTCTTGTCGTTGGCCATGCGCATCTTGATGCCCTTGAGGTCCTCGATGCTCTTGAGCGGCTTCTGAGTGACGGTGACGCGGTAGGGACCGCGCAGCACGGCCGTCATGTCGCCGAGAAAGCCGATGCCGGCCTCCTTGCGCGCCTTGTCGAACCAGCCCTGCACCATCGGATGATTGATGAACCGCACCCAGTGCTGGCGGTCGTCGAACAGAAACGGCGCGTTCGACCAGCGGATGTCCGGCACGTATTTCTGCAGGAACACCGAGCCTTCGGCGTAGAGATGGATGGTGCCGATCTTGAGCTGCTCGAGCACGGCCGCCTCCTTGCCGAGCTGCTCGTTGGGGTAGACCTGTACGGTCAATTTGCCCTTGGAGTGCTGGCCCGCCAAGTCGGCGAAACGCTGGAAGACCTTGCCCTCCGGCCCGTCGGCGGGCTGCTTGGTCGACATGCGCCATACCTCGGCGGCGCCCACCGGTGCCGTCAAGCCGAGAACAATGGCGAGCCCGGCCGCAACGATCGTGTACGAACCCATCATGTCGACCTCCCTGATCACAGGCCGGCGCAGGCGCCACCGCGCCCACTCTCGGCATGGCGACATGCTAGGCCATGTCTGGATCGGTGGGGAGAGCCTTCAAGAGCTGTCAGTCGCGCGGACCACCCTCGCCGCCGCAGCCGGGCCGGGGTGGCAGCCGAGCCCAACCCCTTGCCCGGGCCGGTCCCACGCTGAGGGAATGGGTCCGACGATCTGCGGCGGCGCCCGCGTCATTCCGGCGCGGGATCGTGGTACGGCAGCAACCTGACCTTGACCGTCTCGGCGCGGATCTCGTCGTCGACGAGAGGAACGTGAGCCGACAGGAACGCCCGCGGCCCCTTCGTCGTGAGCGTGCCGGCGAAATAGGGCACACGAGCCGGCGGCAGCGGATGGCTGCTCGGCCGCAGGAAGAAGCGCGCGACGTCGCGCAAGCGCTTGAACGGGCCGATCCATCGGCCGGCCCCCTCGTCGTAGGCGCGATAACCGAACGGACCGGCGCGCACCTCGCCGAGGCTCATGCCATGCGCGCGGACGCGATACTCGGCCTGATAAGCGCCGCGACGCGGCGGGCATGGCTCCACAGGGTGGGCCTGGCCGCAATAGCTGCGACTGCACTCGCGGCATACCCAACTGTCAGACGGTGTTCGCGACCTGATGCGCGAGGCCGTTGGTTCGGGTGCCGGCAAGCTCGCGCAGCTGGCCGAAACGCACAAGGCGGCCGTCCCGGTCCCGCCGTCGCCGCGGCCCACGACCCAGCCGCCGATCCAGCCGATCAAGCTGGTCGGCCTCAACCAAAGCCAAACGACCAACCTGCTCGGTCCGCCGATGCGCGAAAGGGACGCCAACCCGGGCCAGATCTGGGAGTACCGCACCCAGGCCTGCACCCTGCAAGTTCACTTCTTTTTCAATATGGGGGCCCGGGAGTTCCAGGCGCTGCACTATGAGGCGGCGGCCAATCCGGCCTCGTTCAGCGCAGCCGACCAGTGCCTTGCCCAGGTGCACGACCAGGCTCGCAAGCGCTAGGAGACCCGCCTAGCCCTGTTCGGGCCGGCAATTTTATGACTCGCCGCGCCTTCGGAACGGGTCTATAGTTGTCCATGGCTGGCACAATTGCCGGCCCAGAGGCATTGCATGGCTATTGAATTCAGCAGGGCTCCCGCGACCTCGCCACCGCCACGACAGGCGGAAGAAGCGCCGCCGCGCCAGCGCCAGGAGGCGCAAGAAGCCGCGCCACCCGAGCGCGAGCCGGCGCCGCCGCCGCCACGCGAGTCCGGTCGCGGTCAGAGCGTCGACGTCAGCGCCTGAGCGCGGTCGCCGATCGTCTGAGCTGCCTCGGCCCCGAGACGGGGCGCGGCGGAGGAGTGATGCGCGCTCCCGGAACCTTGCACCCCGCGCTCGATCAATCGCGCCGTCGCCACGCCCTTTGAGGGACTTGTCGCAATGCATTGCGGCACTGCTGCGGCGCCGGCTAGGATGGCCGCCGAGACCTAGTCCATCGGCGGTTGAACCGATCGCACGACCGAGGACCTGACAGGCACATGCTCGATCCGTTCGGCCGCAGCATCAGCTATCTCCGCGTCTCGGTCACCGACCGCTGCGACTTCCGCTGCGTCTATTGCATGGCCGAGGACATGACCTTCCTGCCCAAGGCGCAGGTATTGAGCCTCGAGGAACTCGATCGCGTGTGCAGCGCCTTCGTCGGCCTCGGCGTACGCAAGCTGAGGCTCACCGGCGGCGAGCCCCTGGTCCGGCGCAACATCATGAGCCTGGTGCGTAATCTTGGTCGGCACCTGACGTCCGGCGCGCTTGACGAACTGACGCTCACCACCAATGGCAGCCAGCTCGCGCGCTACGCGGGCGAGCTTCATGCCGCGGGCGTCAGGCGCATCAACGTCTCCCTCGACACGCTCGACGCGGCGAAGTTCACCGCGATCACGCGCTGGGGCAAGCTCGACCAAGTGATGGCCGGCATCGACGCCGCCAAGGCGGCAGGCATCAAGATCAAGATCAACGCCGTCGCCCTCAAGGACGTCAACGAGGCCGAGTTCGACAGCATGATCGCCTGGAGCGGCGAGCAGGGGCATGATCTCACCATCATCGAGGTCATGCCGATGGGCGAGATTGGCGAACAGCGCATCGACCAATACCTGCCGCTCTCGATGGTGCGCGCGCGCCTCGCCCGCCGCTGGACGCTGGAGGACATCGACTATCGCACCGGCGGCCCTGCGCGCTATGTGCGCGTGCGCGAGACCGGAGGCCGGCTGGGCTTCATCACGCCGCTGACCCACAACTTCTGCGAGTCCTGCAACCGCGTGCGGCTGACCTGCACCGGCACGCTCTACATGTGCCTCGGGCAGGAGGATGCCGCCGATCTTCGCGCGCCGCTGCGCGCCAGCGAGAGCGACGACAAGCTCGTCGCGGCGATCCACGAGGCGATCCAGCGCAAGCCGCGCGGCCACGATTTCATCATCGACCGTCGGCACAACCGACCGGCCGTGTCGCGCCATATGAGCGTGACGGGCGGGTAGGTTCCGGCGACTAGCCGGTTCCGGCAGGGACGATCACGCCCAGCTTGACCAGACGCTCCAGGTAGTGGGGTTTCCAGCGCCGATCGATGCGCTCCTGTAGATGGCGCGTCAGCGCTGGCATTCCACGGATCGGCCCTTGCTCGCCGGCAAGCACCATGCGGCGGCGCTCGATCTCGGCCGCGGCCCAGGCGGCCGCGCCGCCGATCCCGGCCGCAACCACACCGAGCAACAGCACGGCGTCGCTCGGTCCGATCTCGAGCGGCGCGCCGAGCGCACGAGCGGCCACGAAGCGGGCGCGCGTTTCGGAAAGGTGGCGATCGAGCACGCTGGCGCTCAACGGCGCGCTGAGGCGAAACCGGTCAGCCGCGCGGTACAGCATTCGAGCCGGGCCGCCGTGCGTTTGCGCGCGAGCGGGATGGACGGCGTGCCCCGCGACCAGCAGCGAAAGCTCGCGCACGATTTCGGCGCGCGGCACGTGGTCAAGGCCAGGTCGGACCGCCAGCTCGTCGAGCGATGCCGGCGCTTCGGCCAGCGCCTGCAGAAGCGGCGCTGCGACTGCCTCGCGCCTGTCCACGGCGACAGCCGGGAAGCGAAACCGGCGCGGCACGCTGCGCCAATCCCGATCGCCCAGCGAAAAACAAAGTGTATCGAACAAGCGGACCTGCGCATCGCCCGCGACGCGGCGCAGCGCGCGGCCGAACAGATCGACCCGGAAGCTCCGGTCGAGCGCCAGGTCCTTGATCAGCTCGCGCGCATCGAGGCCGGGCGCGCCATCGTAGACCTTGCGGGCCGCGCGGGGGACGCTGAGCCGTGCCGAGTTGGTCTCCGTCACCATGCTGCCGACATAGTCGAGTCCGATCTCGGCGAGCGTCGACCGCATGTCGGCGAAATAGGGCAGATGCCAATGCGGGTTCAGGTATTCATGGGCAAGGTAGCGGCGGTCCTCGATGAATGCCGCATCGACGGCGCGCGCCGCGGGCGCGTGATCCATGAAATAGCGGAGGCCGGCCTCCTTGAGGCTGCGCAGCGCCGCCAGGCCGGCGGCAAGCCGCTCCGGCGTACCCGCAGCATGATCGCCGCTTCGCCCGCCCGCCATCTCGGTCATCAGCCGGCGCAGCGGTTCGAGTGCAGCCATCCCCGGCATGACGTTGTAGCTGACCAGGACCAACCCGCCGGGCTTGAGCTTCGCCCTGACGAATTCGAGTGCCTGCCGGCGCTCGGCCGGACCGATCCAGGACAGGATGCCATAGAGGGCGATGTAGTCGAAATCCGGCAATGGCAGGTTGATGGCATTGGCGAAGCCGGTCTCGTGAAGCGCGAGATTGGCGAGCTGTCCCGCGTCAACCAGCTGGCGCGCACGCGCGATGTGGCTGGGGCTGATGTCGACGCCGATGAAGCGACCGCGCGGGTCGCTCGCGGCCAGTAGCGCGACGGCCAGGCCGGTACCGCACCCGAGATCGCAATAGTCGAAGCCGGCGCGCGCTGCCGGCAGCGCCACGCCCTGCAGAGCGGCGACATAGTCGAGCCACACCGGTGCCATGCGGGGGTGAACGACATCGACGAAGTCGATGTCGGAGACGTAGCCCTTCTCCGCGCCCGCCTCGACCGGCCGGTCGGGCGCGCTCATTCGATGACGATCTGATGCGCGAATTCGCGCCCGTCGCTGACCGTGACCAGCTCGAAGCCGAGCAGTTTCACGAGATCGAGAAAGGTGAGGACGTCGGCCAGCGAAGTCTCGCGGAACAGCGGCGACACCCGCGCCGCGGCGGTCAACATCGCCAGCAGCGCCCGCGCCCGGTAGATCGAGCTGAATCCCTGATCATGCAAGCCGACAATGATCAGCTTCTCGGCGTGCTCGCCCTTGGCGAACATGGCGAACTGCGGCGGATAAGGGTTCTGCAGCATCTGGTTGGTCAGCAGGGTGACGAACCCGATACGGCGCTGACGGTCGCTGTCGGCAAGGATGCGGGTGCGCGCGACGTAGGTTTCCGTGCTGGACGGCGATGGGTAGTAGTAGCCGGCGTGACGGCTGGTCGGCACCTCGTCTGACCGCGTGGCCGGTGACAACGCCACGGCGCCGGCCGCCCCGATGGCTGTCACCAGAATTGCTCGAACGGTGGCGCGCATCGCAATGTCTCCGGCTTGCCGGCAGCCTGCCCACGGTCGTCGACACGATGCGGCCTGCCGCGGGATTTGACAAGCCGGCGCGCCTGAGGCCGGGATATACTCACGCTCCATCGTTCCGGACCAACCATGACCGATCCCCGACTCGCTTTTGTCGCAGCGGCCACCGCGCCCGCCCAAGAGGCCCTGCACCGGCTGACGCGCCGCTACCCGTCGGTCGATCCGAGCGAAGCCGACGTCATCGTCGCGCTTGGCGGCGACGGCTTCATGCTCGAGACGCTGCATCTGTCGACCGCGCGCAAGGCGCCGATCTACGGCATGAACCGCGGCACGGTCGGCTTCCTGATGAATGCGTTCTCCGAGGAGGGACTGATCGAGCGGGTCGGACGTGCGGCCCAGGTCGGGCTTCATCCGCTGCGCATGCGCACACGCTCGCTCGCGGGCAGCGAGGGCGAGGGTCTCGCCATCAACGAAGTGTCGCTGCTGCGCGAGACCCGCCAGGCCGCCAAGATCCGCGTGCTGATCGACGGCGTGATCAGGCTGGAGGAGCTGGTATGCGACGGCGTGCTGGTGGCCACGCCGGCCGGGAGCTCGGCCTACAACTTGTCGGCCCACGGGCCGATCGTGCCGCTCGGCACCGGTCTGCTGGCGCTCACGCCGATCAGTGCCTTCCGGCCGCGCCGCTGGCGCGGCGCCCTCTTGCCGCACGACGTGCGCATCACCTTCGAGGTCGTCGAAGCCGACAAGCGGCCGGTCAGTGCGGTTGCCGACTACACCGAAGTGCGCGACGTCTCTCAGGTCGAGGTCTTCGAGGACCGTTCGATCACGCTGCGTCTTCTGTTCGATCCGGACCAGAAGCTCGAGGAACGCATCCTCAAGGAACAGTTCACGCCTTAGGGTGCGATCGTCTCTCGTTGGAGCAGCGCTTCAAGCGAATCGCCCCCTGACTTGTACCGGGAAGATCGTGATTCACGCCCCGATCGGGCCGCATGCGATTCAATGTGAGCGATCACGATCCAGAGCGCGTCTTGTAGACGACGAAGCCGGCGATCGCGTCGAACAGCGCCTGGGGCTCGTCGCCGCGGATCGAGTGGCTGCTCTCCTCGAAGATGCGCAGGTCCGAGCCGGGGATCAGGCGATGGATCTCCTCCTGGAATTCCGGTGGGCAGATCCAGTCGTGACGGCCGCCGAGCACCAGCGTCGGCGCGGTGATGCGCGCGAGCTCGGGCCTGAGGTCGAACTGGCGCAGGAAGCCGCCCGGCGCAAAGGCACGGTTGATGGCATCAGGACTGTAGATGGCGCGGGCGCGCGTCGCCGCGCCGCCGACTGGATCGTTGCGCCGGCCATAGAGCGGCGCCATCACCTCGTAGTAATGGCGCATCTCGTCGTCGGACTTGAAGCCGCCGGCCCACAGCGTGTCGCACACCCGCTTCTGCTCTTGCGTGCCGCGCTCGGCGACGATCGCCTGGGCGCGCGCGACGAAGCCGCTATGCGCGCAGGTCACGATCAGGATCAGATGGGAGACAGCGTCCGGGTAGCGCGCGGCATGCGCCATGGCGACCATGCCGCCATAGCTGGTGCCGACGCTGACGATCGGCCCCAGGCCGAGATGGCGTCGCAGCGCCTCCATGTCCTCGACGTTTTCGTCGAGCGTGTATGTCGCCGGATCGCCGCGCGCCGAGCGGCCCTGGCCGCGGTGGTCGAAATAGACGAGCTGCATGCGCGTGGCGAGCTGGCTCATCGACGGCTTGAAGCCGGAGTGATCGCCGCCGGGTCCGCCATGGATGATGAAGGCGACCGGCCGCTCGCGCATCACCGGGCCGTCCGGCACGAGGCCCGCGCCGTCGATGTCGAAATAGATTTCGGTGTCGCGGATCTTAGCGCGCATCCCAGCCCCCCGCTTCACGGCCGCAAGCCGCCCCATAAGATGCGTTGGTAGCTGGAATCTGGCTGTCCCGCCACACGCTTGCGCGGATACGGTTTCCATCCGGCCGTTATTGTTCTAGTTTCAATCTCCCCCGTGCGCTTCCTTGATCCGAAGGTGGAGGTCCAGGCCATGCCCGACACTGCACCGACGGGGCGGGTGGCAGCGCTCGAGTCCCTGCGACTCGCTCTGTTCGGGCTCTGGAGGCTCGGCAGCAACGCACTCGTCGGGTGGACGCAGTCAAAGAACGGCATCGAGCTTCTGACCCTGCCCAAGGTGCGCCTGTTCAACCTGGCGGCCCCCCATCGTCGTGTGTTCACCGCCGACCGGCACATGGGTCATCAGACCTTTCAGGAAGTGGCCGAATTGATCAATGTACAGCCGATCGAGCTGCGCCTGGCGGTGCCGGTCGGCGATGATCCCGACGACATTTCACCCGCCGAGATCGAGGGCGCGGTCGCGCCCTTCGTGGTGACGAGAGTCGAGCAGCACGCGGTCCTGCTTGTCGACATTGTCGGATTCTCCCTGCTCAAATCCGAACAGCAGGCAAGCCAGCTCGCGACCCTGGAATTCTCGCTCAACCTCGCCGCCGAACTGGTGTCCAAGCACGCGCCGGGGCTCACCGTCCTGCGCTCGACCACGGGCGATGGATTCTACGTCTGGAACGCAGAGAAAGGGCTCGACGCCGACATCAATCTGTTCGTCATCCTGGTCGCGTTTCTGACCTACCATGCGACGCTGCGGCAGACCATGACCGTGCCGCTGGCCGTTCCGAGCTTGCGCGTTTGCATCGGCATCGGCAGCCACTTCATCTACCATCAACCGACGCGTGACGGCCGCGACACCGGCCAGTTCATCGTCGGCGACGTCACCATCGATCTGGCCCGACTGATCGGAGCGGCGGCACCGGGTCAGGTCGTCGTCAACGCGTTTGAACGTCTGGACGACGTGACTGGCCGACGTATCGACGTGCACGATTTTGTCGATAGAGTGTCGGCAGCGAGCCAATGGATGGTTGGACTGACCTTGCCGGGCGGACGAATCGAGCGCTTCACGCTCTACCTGACCGGGCAACGCGGCGGCGGCAGTCAATTCGGCGATCTCAAGATGATGGTGACCGACAAGCACGGCTTGGCGCACAAATTCTATAATCTCAAGTTGAACATATTCACCGATCGCGGCGAGCCGATCTTCTGCGGCCTCCGACAGGCCGATCTCACGGACGTGCACCCGGTGCCGCCGGGCGGCTAGTTTGGCTCAGCCTGTCAGGCACGACCTGAGATCGAGTCCGTCGAGGCGCGCCTCGAGCAGATCGGCGCCAACCAGGCTGGTCTGCTGCGTCCGTCCGCTGAGCTCGCCGGACGGTGCACGAATCGGGAATTCGCCGACCGCTGCGCCGGTCAGGACGGCGCGACGGAGTATGGCCCCGTTCAATTGCGTCCCTATCAGATTCGCACCTGAAAGGTCGGCGGCCGTCAGATTGCTGCCGCTCAGGTTGGCCAACGCGAGTTGGGCGTGGGCGAGTTGAGCGCCGATGAGCCGCGTGTCGCTCAGATCAATACCGCTGAGGTCGCGGCCTGACAGATCAAAATACGACAGATCCTGGCCGCGCAGGACGCCGCGTGTGCCCATCCGGCCGCCCGTGCACAGCCACTATTCATGCCCGTCCAATGCTGCTGCGGCCTGATTTGGAAAGTTCGCGGGCGCGACCAGCGGCGGCGCGTCACGCATGTCGCACTTGCCGGTGTCGAGTCCGTCGAGGACCGCGCCCTCCAACCGCGCTCCCTGGAACTGCGTTTCGTCACCCAGGGCGTTCATCAGCCGCGCTCCAGAGAGGCGGCGCCGATGAATTTCGTCTTGCCGAGGCGCGCGTCAGACAGATTGGCGCCGCCGAGGCTGCAGTAGGACAGGTCGGCATCGGAGAGATTGGCGCCAAACAGCACGGCGCCGCTGAGATCGGCACCGACCAGACTGGCACCCGAGAGGTCGACTCCCGAAAGCTGCGCCCGTGTCGCGGAAGCGTACTCAACCAGACATTCGCTGAGATCGGTGATCTCGAGTCCGACCGGAGAAGATCTACCGACATCGAGCATCACACCGCCGCGGAAATCGGTTTCGATCAGGCGGCAGTGGTTGAGGTTCGCGCCCCTGAGACAAACGCCGCGCATGACCGCTCGCGTCAGATCGGCGCCGCTCAGATCGGCATGACTCAAGTTGGCGCCGAACAGGTCGGCCTCCACCAGAATGGCGCGCGCCAGCTTTGCCTTAACGAGGTTGGCCCCGACCAGACGGGATCCATGCAGGAACTTGCCTTCGAAGTTTGCCCCGGTCAGGTCGCGGTACGACATGTCCACCGGCTTGACCTTGCCGCGGACGGACGCCGCTTTCCTCCCCTCGTCGTCAGCTTCGGCCGAACTGCCCATGGAGTTGCCTTGCTTGGCGGGTGGGGGGCGTGTTCAGGATAGGCAGGCGCGCACGGATTGACCACCGCTTTTCGACGGCCGCGCAAATCCGATCAGCCGGGGATGACGATCGCTACGCGATTCGTCCACGGACAAAGTCGGCCACAACCTCGACCAAGCGCGCGAGATCGGTTGCCATCCGGTCGAATCCTTCGCTCTTCTCCTGGGTGCGCTCGCTCATGTAGCGCGCTCGGTTGAGCTCGATCTGCAGGCTGTGGCGGCGTTCCCCGGGGCGGCCGTGCTTGCGCACGAGCTCGACGCCCTTGTAGGGATCGTTGATCGCCACCGAATATCCCATGGCCTTCAGCGCCTCGGCCACGACGGCCGTGAATTCGCCGCCGCAGCTCGTGCCGTCGCGATCGCCCAGCACGAAATCGGGTCGTTTCTTGCCGGCATCGGGCGCCATCTTGTTGCCGATCGATTTCATGGAATGGCAGTTGATGTGCCAGACTTGGCCGAAGCGCGCGTGCAGGAGGTCGAGCGCCTGGTCGAGCGTGGCGTGATAGGGCCGCCAGTAGCGCTCGATGCGCTGCTGCACCTCGGCGACCGAGAGCTTGCGGTCGTACATCGGCGTGTCCGGCTTGGCCAGGCGCCAGATCAGCCCAAGGCCGAACCTGGTCTTCTCGCCGGGCGACAAAGGCTCCGGCCAATCGCCGTCGATCAAGGTCGCATCAAGATCGGCCAGGTCCCGGTTGGCGTCGATGTAGGCGCGCGGGAACAGGGCGCCGATCAGCGTCGCGCCGTGATGCGGCGCGGTGCCGTAGAGCTCATCGACGTGCGTATCCTCGGCCGTGCGCACGACGTAGTCGGGCGCGGTGAACCGAAAATCATCGGGATAGACGGTGCCGCTGTGCGGCGAGTCGAAGACCAACGGCAGGGGCTCGACCAGCGGATCATGACGAAACAGGACGCCTGGCAACACCTGGCGCATCGAAACGGTCCGCTAGGCCTGATCGTTGAGGTGGCAGGCCGACCAGCGCTGCGGCGCAATCTCGCGCAGAGCCGGCGCCTCCCGCTTGCAGCGCTCCATGGCGTGCGGACAGCGCGGATGGAAATGGCAACCCGGAGGCGGGTCGATCGGCGAGGGAATCTCGCCCTTGACCGGCTCGAAACGGCGTCGGCGGACATCGAGCCGCGGCACCTCGGCGAGGAGCGCGCGCGCATAGGGATGGTTGGGCCCGCGGAACAGATCCTCGGTGCGGGCGATTTCGACGACCCGGCCGAGATACATGATGACGACGCGGTCGGACAGGTGCTCGACCACGCCGAGATCATGGCTGATGAACAGATAGGTCAGACGCAAGTCCGCGCGCAACGTCATGAACAGGTTGAGCACCTGCGCCTGGATCGAGACGTCGAGTGCCGCCACCGCCTCGTCGCACACCAGGAACTCGGGCTTGACGGCGAGCGCCCTGGCAATGCCGATGCGCGCGCGCTGGCCGCCCGAGAACTGGTGCGGGTAGCGCCGCCTGAACGTCGGATCGAGCCCGACGCGACGCATCATCTGGTCGACATAGTCGTCGAGTCCCGACGAGTCCACCATGCCGTGCACGACCGGCGCCTCGCCGATGGCGTCGCGCACGCGCATGCGCGGATTGAGCGAGGCGAACGGGTCCTGAAAGATCATCTGTATCTTGAGCTCGACCGAACGTGCCTCCGCGGAGGGCAGGCTGGCGATCTCGCGACCGTGCCACAGGCGCTGCCCGTCGTTCGGATGGTGGATGCCTGCGACGATCCGTCCGAGCGTCGACTTGCCACAGCCGGACTCCCCGACCAGGCCGACGACCTCGCCTTCCTGGACGGCAAGGCTGACACCGTCGACGGCGTGAACGATCTCCTCGCGCATGTTCGAACCGAACATGTTGGCGACGCGCGCGGCCGCATCGAGCTTCTTGACGAAGCGCTTCGACACGTTGCGCAGCTCGAGCATCGGCGTGGCGGTCGTCATGCCGGCCCCGCGAGCACGGGATGGAAGCAGCGGATCGGCCGGTCCGGCAGCGGCGCGGAGATCTCCGGCGTGATCAGGCACGCGTCATCCGCCCGGCCGCAGCGGGTGCGGAACGCGCAGCCGGCCGGCAGGCCGAGCAGCGAGGGCGTCATGCCCGGGATTTGCGCGAGCGGACGGCCGCGCACGTTGCGGCTCGGCACCGAGCCGATCAGGCCCAGCGTATAGGGATGGAGCGGGCGGTCGAGCACCTCGTCGACGGTGCCCGCCTCGACGATACGGCCGGCATACATGACGCACACCTCGTCGGCGAGCCCGGCGATAACCGACAGGTCGTGCGTGATCCACACCAGTGAGGTGCCGCTGTCGCGGCACAGCTTCTGCATCTCGTAAAGGATCTGGCCCTGGATCGTCACGTCGAGCGCCGTGGTCGGCTCGTCGCAGATGATCAGATCGGGCTTGTGCAGCAGCGCTGTCGCGATCGCGACGCGCTGGCGCATGCCGCCTGAGAATTGATGCGGATAGGCCTGGAGGCGCTCATCGGGCGAGGGAATGCCAACCTTGCCCAGCGCATCGCGCGCGCGGCGGCGCGCCGTCTCGCGGTCGACGGAATCGTGGGCCTGGACCGCCTCGATCATCTGCGTGTCGATGCGCAGGACGGGGTTCAGCGTCATCATCGGATCCTGGAAGATCATGGCGATGCGGCTGCCGCGCAGCCGGCGTACCTGCTCCTCCGACGCCTCTGCCAGGTTCTCGCCGCGAAACAGGATGCGGCCGCCCACGACCCGGCCGGGCGCGTCGACCAGGCCCATGATCGAGAACCCCGTGACCGACTTGCCGGAGCCGGACTCGCCGACAAGGCCGAGGATCCGGCCCTTGCCCACCGTGAAGCTGACATCGTCGACGGCCTTGACGACGCCAGCCTTGGTGAAGAAGTGCGTGCGAAGATTTTCGACGACGAGCGTCGGCGCCGCGTCGGTCATGCCGCCTGCCTGACGATCGGAGCCGACGTCATTTCTGCAGCCGCGGATTTAGCACATCGCGCAACTGGTCACCCACCAAATTGATGCTGACGATGGTGACCAGCAGCGCGACGCCGGGAAAGAAGCTGATCCAGTATTTCCCGGACAGCAGATAGGTGAAGCCGTTGGCGATCAGTAGGCCGAGCGAGGGCTCGGTGATCGGCAGTCCGAGACCGAGGAAGGACAGCGTCGCCTCCAGCGCGATCGCATTGGCGATCAGCACGGTGTTGACCACGATGATCGGCGGCAAGCAGTTGGGCAGCAGGTGGCGGAACACCACGCGCTTGTTGCTCAGCGCCAGGCATTGCGCGGCCTCGATATACTCCTTGCGCCGCTCGACCAGCGCGGTCCCGCGCGTGGTGCGCGCGTAGTAGGCCCACTGCACGGCAATCAAAGCAATCACGATCTTGTCGACGCCCTGCCCCAGCACGGCCAGCAAGATGAGCGCAATCAGGATCGACGGGAAGCTGAGCTGCATGTCGACGATGCGCATGATGAAGGTGTCGACCATGCCGCCGAAATAGGCGGCGGTCAGTCCCATGGCCATGCCGATCATCATGGCGCAGAAGGACGCCGTGACGCCGACGCCGAGGCTGGTCCGCAGCCCGTAGAAGATCGCGCTCAGCATGTCGCGGCCCTGGTCATCGGTGCCGAGCAGGAAGGTCATGCCGTCCATGCTCTTGGCGCCCGGCGTCAGCCTTCCGTCGAGGATATCCAGCTTGGTCAGGTCGTATGGGTTCTGCGGCGAAATCAGCGGCGCGAACAGCGCGACGAACAGCACGAGCGCGAAGACGACCAGGCCGGCGGTCGCCACCCGGCTCTCGAAGAAATCGGAGACGAAGCGCCGGAACGGCGTCTGCGGCTTGGCCGCGACGGCTGATTCGGCGACGATTTCGGGCGTGGTCGCGGTCATCCCCGGGCCTCCGCGATGCGCACGCGCGGATCGAGCACGGAGTACATCAGATCGACCACCAGGTTGATCACGATGAACATGAACACGATGATCATCAGATAGGCGACGATCACCGGCCGATCGAGCAGGTTGATCGAGTCGATGATCAGCTTGCCCATGCCGGGCCAGGCGAACACGGTCTCGGTCACCACGGCGAACGCAATCGTCGAGCCGAGCTCGAGACCGAGCACGGTGACAATCGGGATCATGATGTTCTTGAAGACGTGCACGCCGATGATACGGCCGGACCTCAGCCCCTTGGCGCGCGCGAACTTGACGTAGTCCTGCAGGATCGCCTCGCGCGTGCCGGCGCGCGCCAGTCGGATGACCAGGGAGAGCTTGAAGAGCGCCAGATTGAAGGCCGGCATCATCATGTGCTTGATGCCGTCCCAGGTCAGGATGCTGAGCTCGATGCCGAGGAAATTGCGCGTCTGCCCGCGCCCGGTCGACGGCAGCCAGCCGAGATAGACCGCGAAGATCATGATCAGCATCAGGCCGACCCAGAAGGTCGGCAGGCTGAAGCCCAGGATCGAGCCGGCCATGATCGACTTGCCGCTGACGCTGTCGGGCTTGAGGCCGGCCCACATGCCGAGCGGAATGCCCATCAGCACGCCCATGAAGGTGGCGCAGATGGCCAGCTCCATGGTCGCGGGCATGCGCTGCAGGATGAGCTCGATGGCGGGAATGTTGAAGACGAAGGAACGCCCGAGATCGCCGCGCGCGGCGTTGACCAGGAAAAGCCAGTACTGCTCCCACAGCGGCTTGTCGAGGCCGAGCACGCGGATGGCGCGCGCGATCTCCTCCTGATCGGCCTGCGGATTGATTAGGATGTCGACTGGATTGCCGATGGAAAACACGCCGACGAAGACGAGGATCGACATGATGAACAGGACGAGCACGGCCTGCATCATGCGGCGGATGAAATAGACCAACATGCCCCGCTGTCCCCCGTCAGATCGCGGCCACGATAGGAAGAAGAGAAGCGATCGGACTACCGATCTTCCTCCCTCGCGCCTGCACGGGGGAGGACCGAGGTGGGGGCCCGAAGGGTGTCGCTGAGCCAACCACGTGGGCCCCCACCCCGACCCTCCCCCGCCTTCGGCGAGGAAGGGAGAAAAGAACACGTCCTGTCATGACCCCGGCTTGAACTCGAATGCGAAGGTGCTCTCGTCGGTGCGCGGCACGTACGTGTAGCCCTTGCGCGTCGCCCAGCTGTTGACCTGGTAGTGCAAGGGTATGATGCCGAGATCGTTGATGGCCACTTCGCTCGCCTGCTGCAGCAGTTTCTCGCGCTTGCCGTCGTCGACCATGGCGAGAGCCTGATCGAGCAATGCGTCCACTTTGCGGTTCGAATAGCGCCCGCGGTTGGACGCGCCCATGCCGCGGTCGCGGTCGAAGGTCGCGAGCAGCGCGCGCAACGGCGAGGATACCTCGCCCGTGCCCGAGCCCCAGCCGACCAGCATGAAGCTGAACTCGAGCTTGTTGGCGCGCGAGAAGAAGACGTTGGACGGCATGGCCTCGACCTTGGCGTCGATGCCGACGCGGCCGAGCATCTGCGCCGCCGCCTGGCAGATCTTCTCGTCGTTGACGTAGCGGTTGTTCGGGCAGTGGATGATCATGGCGAAGCCCGTGCCGTAGCCGGCCTCGGACAACAGCTTGCGCGCGCCTTCGACGTCGTAGCCTTCCGGCTTGAGGTTCGGGCTGGTGCCGTAGAAACCGTCTGGCAGGAGCTGGCCAGCGGCGATCGCTTCCCCCTCCATGACCCGGTCGACGATCGCCGAACGGTTCATCGCCTTGGAGATCGCCTTGCAGACGCGCAGGTCCTTCAGCGGATTTTTCTCCAGGGGCCTGCCCTGCTTGTCGAAGATCGCCGGCGTCTTGTCGCGATCCGTGTCCATGTGGAAGAAGATGATGCGGTTGGACACGACGCGGAAGATGCTGATGTCCTTCGACGCCTTGAGCCTGGCCATATCCGCGGTCGGCACGATCTCGATGGCGTTGACGTCGCCGGCAAGGAGCGCCGCCACGCGCGTCGGATCGTTGGTGATCTGCCGGAACGTCACCTTGTCCCATGTCGGCTTGTCGCCCCAATAGGCCTCGTTGCGCACGAGAGTGATGCGGTCGCCGCGCGTCCAGCTCGCGAACTTGAATGGCCCGGTGCCGTTCATCGCCTTGCCCGAGTTGAACTCCTCGGTCGGTGCCTTCGCCTGCTTGCGCGACACGATGTAGACGTTCGCGATGTCGACCGGCAGCATCGGGTAGGGCGCCTCGGTCTTGAACTGAATCGTGTAGGGATCGAGCACGATCGGATGGCCGATCGGCTTGGTGTAGGTCGTGAAGGCCGACGGGCTGTTCGGGACCCACGGCACGCGCTCGAAGGTCGCCGCCACGTCGTCGGCGGTGAATGCCGAGCCGTCGTGGAATTTGACGCCCTGGCGCAGTTTGACCTCCCAGGTGCGCTCGTCGATCGCCCGCCACGACACGGCGAGACCCGGCTTGAGGCGCTGCATCTCGTCCTGCAGTACGAGCTTGTCGAAGACGTGCTCGGCCACGTTGTTGTTGGGGCTGAGGTTGTGAAAGTGCGGGTCGAGAGACGTGACCTCGGCGCCGAGCGCAATGCTGATCTCGGCGGCCGCGACGATTCCGGACAGCGACAATCCGGCGGCCAGCCCCACCACCGTGGCGGCAAATTTTTTCAGCATGGGTTGTCTCCCCTCAGCGGCGCGCCATCCCCTGCCGAGGCCCCCCTCTTCTCGAGGCCTACCGCTCGGACCGGTCCGTTGCCGGACTCGCGGGCGCACTGGGCAGCGGCTGACAATGCAGGAGTTTGCCCGGCATTGCAACCAGGCGGGCCTTCTTCGGCGCCCTGTCCGCCTGTCGTACGTAGGGCTATTCCGCACCCTCGATGATGCGAATGTCGCGCTCGGCGGCACCTGTGCCGAGCGCGGCGAGCGCCGCCTTGTAGCCCGGGCTGTTGTAGGCGGCGACTGCCTTGTCGACGCTGTCGAACTCGACGATCACCGTGCGCTGCATCAGGCCGGCTTCCATCGTCTTGGCCGGCATGCCGCGCGCGACGAAACGCCCGCCCGCCGAGATCAGTGCGGGGCCCGCCAGCTTGGCATAGGCGGCCAGCGCGTCCGGGTTGGAGATCGAGCGGTAGGCGGAAATCCAGTAGGCCTTGGCCATGACGGTTCATCTCCAGTGAGGACGGGCAGTCGCGGGCTGCGCATTCTATCGGCTGGCGCCGCCAAGTCGAGCAAAGCGCGCCAGCTCCTGCCGCGTGAACGGCCGCATGAATAAGCTATTTATTCCCGCCGAGCTTTCGGCATAGGCTGATCGTTCGAAATCGAGGAAAACAGCGAGGTTCCGAGGGTGCCGAGACCGTCTGCCGCGAGCCTGGAGATGATCCACCGGCTGATCGGCTACGACACGACCAGCCGCGATTCCAATCTCGCGCTGATCGATTGGGTCAAATCCTATCTCGCCGGCCACGGCATCGAGAGCCGGATCACCTATGACGACCAGCGCAAGAAGGCGAACTTGTTCGCCACCCTGGGTCCGGCCCGGAACGAGGGCGGCATCGTGCTGTCGGGGCATACCGATGTCGTGCCGGTCGACGGCCAGCCCTGGGTGACCGACCCGTTCAAGGTCGTCGAGAAGGACGGCAAGCTGTTCGGGCGCGGCACCTGCGACATGAAAAGCTTCGTCGCCATCGTGCTGGCGCTGGTGCCGGAGTTCATCCGGCGCAAGCCGACCCAGCCGATCCACGTCGCGCTGTCCTATGACGAGGAGGTCGGCTGCATCGGCGTGCAACGGCTGATTGCCGATCTCGGCCAGGCCGGCATCCGGCCGGCGGCCTGCATCGTCGGCGAGCCGACCTGCATGAAACTGGTGATCGCCCACAAGGGCAAGAAGTCGTGGCGCTGCCGCGTGCGCGGCCTGGAGTGCCATTCCTCGCTGGCGCCGCAGGGCGTCAATGCCGTCGAGGCGGCCTGCGAGGTGGTGGCCTATCTCAAGGGCATGGCGCGCCGCCATCGCGACCTGGGCCCGTTCAACCGCGACTTCGACATTCCCCACACGACGGTGCATACCGGCGTGATCCATGGCGGCACCGCGCTCAACATCGTGCCGCTCGACTGCCACTTCGACTTCGAGTTCCGCTACCTGCCGGGCACCGATGTCGACGCGCTGTTCGCCGAAGTCCGGCAGTTCGCCGAAACCAAGCTGCTGCCGGAGATGCGTGCGGTGCATGCCGACAGCGGGTTCACCTGGGAGGACCTGTCGGAGATTCCCGGCCTCGCCATGGACGAGAATGACGCCGTCGTCGAGCTCGGCAAGGCGCTGACCGGCGCCAACTCGGTCGCCAAGGTCGCCTTCGGCACCGAGGCGGGCCGCTTCCAGGAAGCGGGCATCCCGACCATCATCTGCGGCCCAGGCGACATCGAGCAGGCGCACAAGCCGAACGAGTTCGTCAGCCTCGATCACCTTGCGCAATGCGAAACCTTCCTCCATCGGCTGATGGACCGGGTCTGCGCGGGGTCGGAGAACCAGGATGTCTCATCCTGAGCGCTCGGGCGAAGCCCGGTTCGCCCTGGTACGACGGATGAGGCCGCCGCCCGCGCGTCAGGCCGATGGCCTGACACGGGAACTTGTCCTTGCATCAGCCCTTGCGGCGGAGCGGCGGAAACGGCCTCATCCCTCGTCAGGCTCAGGATGAGGCTCTTGCATTGAACGCCTCATCCTGAGCCATCGGGCGAAGCCCGGTTCGCCCTGGTACGAAGGATGAGTTGGGAACGGAACCACAGCGTCACTGCACGAGGAGGCACCCTTTGCCGCCGGACAGCTATCCGATCGAGCTCAAGGCACCCGACATATCGCCCTACCGCGCAGGCAACACCGGCGTCGAATTCGTCACCACCTTCGACAGCGGCCAGCCGGGGCCGCACGTCATGATCTGCGCCGTCACGCATGGCAACGAGCTGTGCGGCGCCATCACGCTCGACTTCCTGTTCCGTCAAAACGTCCGGCCGGTGCGCGGCAAGCTGACGCTCGGCTTCAACAACGTCGCCGCCTTCAATCGGTTCGACCCCGGCAACGCGACCGCCTCGCGCTTCGTCGACGAGGACTTCAACCGGATCTGGTCGGAGGACGTGCTCAACGGGCCGCGCGATTCCGCGGAGCTGCGCCGCGCACGGCAGATCCGGCCGATCATCGACACGGTCGACTACCTGTTCGACATCCACTCGATGCAGCACAAGACCGTGCCGCTGCTGCTGAGCGGCCCGCTCGACAAGGGCCGCAAGCTCGCCCGCGCCATGGGCTACCCGGCCGATATCGTCAGCGATCACGGCCATGCGGCGGGCAAGCGGCTGCGCGACTACCGCTTCTTCGGCGACCCGGCCGACCGGCGCAACGCCATCCTGGTCGAATGCGGACAGCACTGGGAACGCGCGAGCGCCGACGTGGCGATCGAGACGACTCTGCGATTTCTCAAGCAGTTCGACGTGGTCGATCCCGGCTTCATCAAGCGGCATCTCAAGTCGGCCGACGTGCCGCAGAAGCTGATCGAGATCACCGACGCCGTCACGGTGACGACCGAGAACTTCCAGTTCTTCCAGGACTACAAGGGGATGGAGGTGATCGAGCGCAAGGGCACCGTGCTCGGCCGTGACGGCGAGCGCGACGTGCTGACGCCCTACGACAACTGCGTCCTGATCATGCCCTCCCGCCGGCTGACCAAGGGGCAGACCGCCGTTCGTCTCGGCCGTCTGGTCGTTTGACCGGCCAGGTCCAGGACAGTCGGCAGACAGGAGGCAAGCACGGTGGCGCAGAGCGTGATGGCGCATCTCGCCGCCCTGCGGCCGATCCTGCTCGGTCTCGTCATCGGCACGATCGGCGGCGTCGTCTTCATCTGGCTCAACATGCCGCTGCCCTGGATGCTGGGCGCCATGACCGCGACCACGATCGCCTCGATCGCGGGCGTGCGCCAGCGGATGCCGGGCAACCTGCGCAGCGTCATGGTGGTCGTGCTCGGCGTCATGCTCGGCAGCTCGTTCACGCCCGACATCGTCCAGCACATGGCGGCCTGGGTCGTGAGCCTGATCGGCGTGGCGATCTATGTCGTGCTGTGCACGGGCCTGGTCATGGTCATGTTCCGCAAATGGCTCGGACACGATCCGCTGACGGCCTTCCTGTGCGCCACGCCCGGCGGCGCCAGCGAAATGGTGATCCTCGGCATCACGATGGGCGCCGACGAGCGCGCCATCGCGCTGAGCCAGGCCTCGCGCGTGCTGATCGTGATGCTGGCCATCCCGTTCTGGTTCCGCTTCGTCGAAGGCTATATCCCGCCCGCACAGGTCTCCGCGGACTTCGAGATCTTCACGCTCGGCATCGCCGACATGGCGCTGCTCGCGGGCTGCGGCGTGGTCGGCGCGGTCGGCGCCCACTGGCTCGGCATCCCCGTGCCCGCGATGATCGGCCCTCTCTTCGTCAGCGCTGCCGCGCACATCGCGGGATTGAGCGACCACCGGCCGCCGTGGGAGCTGGTCGCGGTCGCCCAGGTGGTGCTCGGCACCGCCGTCGGCTGCCGGTTCGCCGGCGTGTCGGCCCAGACGATCGTCCGGACGCTCGGCACCGGAATCGTCTCATCGGCGATCCTGTTGGCGATGACGACGGTCTTTTCTTACGGCCTCTATCGGCTGACCGGCCTCGGCATGCAGGGCCTCGTGCTCGCCTTTGCGCCGGGGGGCCTCGCCGAGATGAACCTGATCGCGCTCGCCATGGGCATCGACCCGGCTTTCGTGTCGACGCACCACACCGCGCGCATCTGCATCGTGGTGATCTTCATGCCGTGGCTGCTCAGGCTCTATGTGCGGCACGTGCTGCCGCCAGGCAGTCAGTGACGGTTCTGGCCACCTTGCAGGTGAGCCCGCCGTCGACCACCAGCTCGGCGCCGGTGATGTATTTCGCCTCGTCGAAAAAGGGGACATTCGTCTTTTTTCGCAGGGTGGGAAAACATGAATGTCCCCTTTTCTGCAACCGAAGGATTGCCGATTCGAACTGTGACTGCGGTGATGGCTCACACTTGTTCTGACTGAGCTGTCTCGCTCACGCGACCTTGCAGGTCAGCCCGCCGTCGACCACCAGCTCGGCGCCGGTGATGTATTTCGCCTCGTCGGAGGCGAGGAACAGCGCGGCGTGCGCGACGTCCCAGGCATCGCCCATGCGGCCCATCGGACACTGTGCGTTGCGGATCTCCTTCATGCGCGCGATGTCGCCGCCGGCATAGGCGGCGGCGAGACCGTGCTCGACCATGGGCGTGTCCATCAGCCCGGGCAGGATGCAGTTGCAGCGGATGTTCTTCTTCGCGTACTGCAGCGCCACGCTCTTGGTGAACGGGATCACCGCGCCCTTGGTCGTGTTGTAGGCGATGTAGGGCACGCCGATGTAGCGGATGCCGGCGATCGACGCGATGTTGACGATGGCGCCGCCGCCCTGGCGCTCCATGACCGGCAGCACGTGCTTGCAGGTCAGGAACATGCTCTTGATGTTGACCGCGCTGACGCGGTCCCACTCTTCCTCGCTGAGTTCGACCGGCCCGCCGGTGGCCACGATGCCCACATTGTTGTGCAGGATGTCGATGCGCCCGAAACGATCGAGGCAACGCCCGACCATGGCGGCGACCTGATCGGATTTCGACACGTCGGCGGCGGTCGCATCGGCCGCGCCGCCCTCGCCCGCGATGATGGCGCGCGTCTCTTCGGCCGCCGTCAGGTTGATGTCGGCCGCCAGCACCTTGGCACCCTCGCGCGCGAAGAGCACGGCGGCCGCCTTGCCGTTGCCCCATCCCGGCCCGATCGAGCCCGCGCCGGTGACGAGTGCGACCTTGTTGGCGAGCCGCCCTGGGAGCCGTTGGCTCATTTGGCCTCGCCATCGTCGATGCTGACGGTGCAGCTGCCTTTGCCTGCGCGCTCGCAGGCAGTCAGCGCCCCCTCCTTGGCCTTGTCCGCTGTGCGCTGCCCGCTGCGCCAGGCATAGTTCCCGCTTGACGTATGGGCGAAAGCCTTATGCGGCGCAGCACGCAGATAGGCTTCGAATGCGGTTCGCCCGGTGTCGGACAACGCCTTGGGCGGCGCGACATGGGGCAGCGGCGGCAACGGAGCCGGCGCATCCCGCAGCGCCAGCCCCTGCGCTTTGAGAAACTCGTCGACGACGGGCGTCCAGATCGAAGCGCCGCCGGCCGAGAACAGGGCATGACCGTCTTGGCCGTAGGCCGCGGTCTGAACGAAGCTGACCTTGCCGCCGCCGGACACGAAGGCCTCGCGGAACTGGCCGACGGCCTGCGGATTGAAATACTTGTCATTGACCGCATAGACCCAGAGCATCGGCGTGCGCGACGTCTTGCCGTAGCGGCCGAACGCATCGGTCAGCGCGTGGACGCTGCAGATCTGATCGTCCCTCTGCGAGCCGCGGCCGCCGGCGAAGTTGATGGCGGCGACGAGGCCGGGCGGCGGCTGCGCCGTCAGCGCCGTGGTCGCGAACCCGCCGGCAGACACGCCGACGGCGATCATCTTGGTCGCATCGATGTCCGGCCGCTTCGCGAGGAAGGCGAGCGCAGCGCGCAGATCCTCCGCGCCGCGCAAGCCGGCTTCGGCGTAGCTCGGACTGTCGCACCTGCCGTAGTCCTCGGCCCAACCGCCGGTCGACCCGCCATAGCCGCGGCGCAACATCATCGCCACCGTCCAGCCGCGGCGGACGAACTCGACCGCCTGCGCATACATGCCGAATGGCGACGCCTCCGGCCGCGCGGCCGCATCGCGCAGCGAGCCATGATTGAGCAGAACCAGCGGTCGGCGTCCGCCTTCTTCGGTGCGAACCATGGCGCCCTCGAGCGTCGTGCCCAAGCGACCGGGTATGCTGAGCTTCTCCCGCACATAGGCCTGCGCACCGGCTTCGCCCGCTGCCAGCATGAGCAGCAGGCCGAGAAGTACTCCGGTCATTTGCATGATTCTTCCCCTGCCGTCGCGCCACCCCCGCAGCTGCATCATTTAGGCATCCGCGCCAAGACCCGGCAACACCGAACTAACCCCTGACCAGCTCGCGCAGCGCCGTCTTGAGCACCTTGCCGTAGTTGTTCTTGGGCAGCGCGTCGACGAATCGATAGTCGCGCGGACGCTTGAACCGGGCGATGCGATCCTGGCACAGGCGATCCAGTTCCGACGGCTCGACCGGTGCGCCGGTCTCGGCGCGCACGACGAAGGCGACGACCTCCTCGCCCCATTCGGCGTGCGGGCGGCCGATGACCGAGGCCTCGGCGACGCCCGGATGGGTCAGCAGCACCTCTTCGATCTCGCGCGGATAGATGTTGGAGCCGCCGCTGATGATCATGTCCTTGGAGCGGTCCTTCAACGTGAGGAAGCCATCGGCGTCGAGCGCGCCGACATCGCCCGTGTGCAGCCAGCCGCCGCGCAGGGTTTCCGCGGTTGCGCCGGGGTTGTTCCAGTATCCCAGCATGACCGATTGGCCGCGGACCAGGATCTCGCCAGTCTCGCCCACCGGCAGATCTCGATCCTCGGCGTCGGCCACGCGGACCTCGATACCGGTCTGCGCCACGCCGACCGAGGCGAGACGCTGAAGGTAGCGCGGATGCGCGGTATCCGCGTGGGCCGCGCGCGACAGGGCGGTGATGCACATGGGGCTCTCGCCCTGGCCGAAGATCTGGACGAAGCGATTGCCGAAGACCGACAAGCCCTTCTGCAGATCTGCGACATACATCGGTCCGCCGCCATAGACGATGGTCTTGAGCGCGTCGATGCGCGCGCGGCGGGCGCCTTGATGCTCGACCAGGCGCTTGACCATGGTCGGGGCGGCAAACATGGCAATGCCGCGATGATGATCGAACAGCCCGAAGATCTCGTCGGGATCGAACTTGCCGCCGGCCGGCACCACCTGGGCGGAGGCCTGCGCAATGTGGGGCACCATGTAGATGCCCGACCCGTGCGACATGGGTGCCGCGTGCAGCAGGCGTTCGCCCGGTGCCACCGAATCGACATCGGCGTAGTAGCACAGCGTCATGGTCAGCAGATTGCAGTGGCTGAGCATGGCGCCCTTGGGCCGGCCGGTCGTGCCGCTCGTGTAGAACAGCCAGGCGAGCGCATCGGGCGACCGCTCGGCGAGTGCGATCGGCTCGGCCTGCGCCAGGCGGTCGTACTCGGCCGACGGCACGACGACGATTCGCTCGAGCGCCGGCAGCTCGGGCTTGAGCGCGATCACGGTGTCGGCGAGGTCCGGGCTGACGAAGCAGAGCCGCGCGCCGCTGTGGCCGAGGATGTAGGCGAATTCGCGCGCATGCAGCTTGGCGTTGACCGGCACCGCCGCCAGTCCGCCGTGCCAGATGCCCCACACCAGCTCGACATATTCCGCCCGGTTGGTCATGACCACGGCGACGCGGTCGTCGACGCGCAATCCGCATGGTCCGCGCAGCGCGCCGGCGAGGCACGCCACGCGCCGGCCCAGCCCGTCGAACCGGTGCAGCAGCCGGTCGCCTTCGAAGACGGCGGGCCGCTCGGCGTGCGCGCGCGCCGCGCGATGCAGCAATGCCGCGAGATTCATGGCGCCGTCATGACAGATTCACGACAATCCCGCGGATGGGTCCGGTTGCTGCTGGGTGATGCAGTGGATGCCGCCGCCTCCGGCACACAGCGTGGCACCCCGGATCGGTACGACCTCGCGCGCGGGAAAGGCGCGCGCCAATGCGGCAAGCGCGGCCTGATCTTGGGGATCGTCGAACACCGGCGCGATCACCGCGCCATTGGCCAGATAGAAGTTGATGTAGGAGAGCGGCAGCCGCTTGCCGCCGACCACACGCGGCGCCGGTTGCTCGATCTCGATGATCTCGAGCGGACGCCCCTGGTTGTCGGTTGCGGCGCGCAGCCGCGCGAGATTCTCGGCCAGCCGATCGTGATTGGGATCGGCACGATCGCGACACACCTGCGCAACGACCAGGCCCGGCCCTGCGAAGCAGGCCACGTTGTCGACATGACCGTCGGTGTCGTCGTCGCCTTCCAATCCGGCTGCGAGCCAGATCACGGTGTCGACGCCGAGATAGTCGCCCAGCCAGTCCTCGACCTCCTCGCGGCCGGCGCCATTGCGGTTGGCGTTGAGCATGACGGATTCGGTGGTGATCGCCGTGCCCTGCCCGTCGACGTGAACGGCGCCGCCCTCGTTGATCATCGGCGCGGCGTAGCGGCGCACGCCAAGGCGCGCCAGCAGCCGCTCGGCGATCGAAGCGTCCGCGGCAAACTCGGCGAGCTTGCCGCCCCACGCGTTGAACTGCCAATCGGTCGCCGCAAGCGTGCCATTGCCGTCGGACAGGAAGGTCGGCCCGGTGTCGCGCAGCCAGGTGTCGTCGACGGGCAGCGCCACGACCGGAATGCCGCGGCCGAGCAGCCTGGTCGCCTCCGACATGTCGGCCGGCCGGGCAATCATCGAGACCGGCTCGAAGCGCGCGATGGCGCGGGCGACCTCGACATGCGCGGCGCGCGCCGGCCCGAGCCCCCCGGCACGCGCCCAGCTCGGCCCGCGCGACGGCCACGCCATCCAGCAGCGGGTATGACGTACCCACTCGGCGGGCATGGCCAAGCCGTCAGACGCGGGAGAGGCGACGCGAGCACCGACCATAGTCGCCGTCATCTATGGGGTAGAACGGCGCGCATCGCCGGGAAGCTTAGGCTGGGCTCCGCACAGTTGACAAGGCCGAGCCCGTCTCGGCGGCGTTGCCTCGCGGCCTCGCGCTTCCGGCCGGCGCCGGCTGCATGCCGACGAAGGCGTCGAACTCGTTCCAGAAGCGGCCGCGGATCTCGTCAGTCTCCTTGAGGATCTCGTGACGCGCCCCGGCGAGCTCGATGCGCCGGCAGCGCGGCATGGCCCCGCTCAGCATGACCTGAATGTCGTTACGAACGATGCGCTCGTCGCTCGCCGACACGACCAGGATCGGCGCGCCGATGGAACTCACATAGGCTGGGTTCCGGCACAGGTCGATCGACACGAAGGTGGCGTGCACCCAGGCATAGGTCGGGCCGCCAACCGCGAGGGCGGGACGCCGGGCCAGCCAGCCCACTTCGTCCTGGAACCGGTCATGATCGCTGGTCAGCTTGTTGTCATAGAAGGGCAGCGTTGCGCGGTCCCACTCGCCGCCTCCGGGTATGAAGTGATCGCCCAGCCCCAGCCAGCACGCCACCGCGGCATAGCCGCGCGCGATCCCCGCGGGGTAGAAGCCGGTCATGATGTCGAACATCGGCGCGGTCAGCACGGCGCGCTCGAAAGCGTCGGGGTGGTCGTGCATGTAACGGAGCACGATGTGCCCGCCCATCGAGTTGGCGAGCACGATGAGCGGCCCGGTCGCTGTGCGCCGCACGACGGCGCCGAGGAAAAGGTCGAGATCGTCGAGATACGTTTCGTAGCGCTCGATGTGCCCCTTGAGCGGATCGCTCAGCTCCCGGCCCGACAGGCCCTGCCCACGCCAGTCGAAGGTCCATACCCGAAAGCCGCGCTGAACCAGCTCGCCGATCGTCTCCAGGAATTTCTCGATGAACTCCGAGCGGCCACCGAGCAGGACGATGTCGCGCGTGGCACCCGGCGGCTGCCAGCTCGCGATGCGCAGCTTCAGTCCGTCACGCGCAACCAGAAGCTGGGCGCGGCCGCCGCTCGCTTCGATGTCAGGCTCTGGAGTGTCGGCGGTGTCGCCTGGACGTGCTGCGGGTCGCGCGGCTGTCACCGTTTCGGCTCGACGCTGGCGACCTTGCCGACGCTGTTGAACCATAGCGTCGCGAATGAACCGGACAAGGTCGATTCGAACTCGATGCCGGTTCCCTGATCGAAATGTCCGACGACCTTGCCGCTGAGCGCCATCGGCAGGTGGCGCGTGGTGAGTCGCACCCGGGCACCGACCGGACAGTCGAGCGGCGGCACCAGCAAGGCGCCGCTGCTCGAGATATTGGCGAGCGCGCGGAAACGAACCAGCCCGTCGGAGGCGACTTCGATCGCGGCGTCGACCTCGTAGCGGCGATGACGCCGGCGGTTGGCGAAGCGCGATTGGCGCCACCGGCGCACCAGCGACGCCCACGGACCTGACGAGTCCTTTGTCTCGCTGTCCGCGGTTGGCCGCAACTGCTCCAGTGTCGCCATGCGATATCCCATTGATTCCGCCAACAATATCAGCGAACCGGTTAACGATCCATGAAATCCGGTCCGAACCGCCTGACAACGGCTCGCTTTACGCGCGCAGCGCCTGTTCGGGCGGCGTGAACTTCAGCCGCAGCGCCTCGGCGACGGCGCGGTGGGTGGTCTTGCCGGCGTGAATATTGAGACCGGCGCGCAGATGGGGATTCTCGGCGAGTGCCTGCGCGACACCCTGGTCAGCGAGCGCCATGGTGAAGGGCAGGGTCGCGTTGTTGAGCGCGAAAGTCGAGGTGCGCGCGACGCCACCCGGCATGTTGGTCACGCAGTAGTGAATGACGCCGTCGACCGTGTAGACCGGGTCCGCATGCGTGGTCGGACGGCTGGTCTCGAAGCAGCCGCCCTGGTCGATCGAGATATCGACCATCACGGACCCCTCGCGCATGCGCTTGACCAACGCGCGCGACACCAGCCTGGGTGCCGCCGCACCCGGCACGAGCACGGCGCCGACCACCAGATCTGCGGTGGCGACATAGCTCTCGATCGCGTCGACGGTCGAGAAGATGGTGTTGAGGATCGGACCGAATTGCAGGTCGAGCTCGTAGAGACGCGGCAGCGACTTGTCGATGACGGTCACCTTGGCCTCGAGGCCCATCGCCATACGCGCCGCATTGGTGCCGGCGACGCCGCCGCCGAGGATGACGACGTTGGCCGCCGGCACGCCCGGCACGCCGCCCAACAGCACGCCGGCGCCGCCCTGCGCCTTCTCGAGGTAGTGCGCACCGACCTGGATCGCCATGCGTCCGGCGACCTCGCTCATGGGCGCCAGCAGCGGCAGGCCGCCGCGGGCGTCGGTCACGGTCTCGTAGGCGATGCAGGTGGCGCCGGACTTGAGCAGCGCCTTCGCCTGGGCGGCATCGGCCGCGAGATGAAGGTATGTAAACAGCACCTGGCCGGGGCGCAGCATGGCGCATTCGACCGGTTGCGGCTCCTTGACCTTGACCACCAGTTCGGCGCGCCGGAACACCTCGGCAGCGGTCGTCACGATCCTGGCACCGGCCGCCCGGTAGTCGGAATCGGCCACGCCGATGCCCGCCCCAGCCCCGGTCTCGACGACGACCTTGTGTCCGTGGTGAACCAGTTCGCGCACGCTCGCCGGCACCAGGCCGACGCGGTATTCGTTGCTCTTGATCTCCTTGGGGGTGCCAACCAGCATGGGGCGGTCTCCGTGGCGGCGACGACAATCGTGTCCTGTCCTGCGACTTAATCGGCGCATCGGCCGGCAATCAAGCGCAATCCTTCGGCCGCCCAAATCCGGCAAACTTGGTATCATCATGATCCGAGGCGTCGGCACGGAACTGGAGCCGAGGGACTGGCCATTGGGGATCGGGAGCATGGCAGGAGCCGTTCCAGCATGACGGATGCGGAAGGCAGCTGGATCCGGGGCATGGACGGGCCGGCGCTGGCGCGCCTGCTGGCTGCGACGTTCGCCTCGATCGCCGAGGGCATCACCGTGGTCGACCGGGACTTGCGTCTGGTCGCGTGGAACCGGAAATTCGTCGAGCTCTACGGTCTGCCGCCCGACCTGCCGCGCGTCGGCCTGCCCATGACCGAGCTGGCGCGCGATCGCATCGCTCGCGGCGTCGTTCCCGCCGCGACCGACCCCGACGGGCTGGTGCGCCAGCATTTCGAGGCCGAGCAGGATCTGCCGGCGCGGATCATCGAAGACGTCCAGCCCGACGGCCGCGTCATCGAGGTGCGACGCGGAAAGCTGCCCGATGGCGGATGGGTCAGCACCTACACCGAGATCACCCAGCGCAAACGAGCCGAGGCAGCCGCCGAGCGCGCACGCACGCGGCTGATCGACGCCATCGAGGCGATTGCCGACGCTTTCGTGCTGTACGACGATGATGACCGGCTCGTGCTGTGCAACAGCAAGTTCCGCGCGCTCTATCCCGCGCTCGCCCCGCTGCTCGTCGCCGGCACGCCGTTCGAGACACTCATGCGCACGGCCGCTGAGCGCGGCCTGTTCAAGCCGGCCTTGGGCCGCGTCGAGCAATGGGTCCGGGAAACACTGGTCAAGCACCGCGCTGCGGCGGAGGACTACGAGCTCGAGCTCAGCGACGGCCGCTGGCTGCGCGTGGCCGTGCGCCGCACGCGCGACGGCGGCAGGGTCGGCATTCGCACGGACATCACGGAGCTCAAACGCCGCGAGGCCGAGCTCAACGTGGCGCGCGACCAGGCCGAGACGGCAAGCCGGGTCAAGTCCGAATTCCTCGCCACCATGAGCCACGAAATCCGCACGCCGCTCAACGGCATTATCGGCATGGTCAGCCTGCTGCTCGACACGCCGCTCCAGCCCGAGCAGAAGGGTTTCACCGAAATCGTGCGCGATTCGGCGGAAGGTCTGTTGGCGCTGATCAACGACATCCTCGATTTCTCGGAGATGGATGCCGATCGCATCGAGCTGAAGCAGAGCGATTTCGACCTCGTCGCCGAGATCGAAGGCGCGCTCGACCTCGTGGCGCCGCGCGCCGCCGAAAAGGGCTTGGAGCTGACCTACGGCGTGTCCGCCGCTTTGCCGCGAAACATCCGCGCCGACGCGGGCCGGCTGCGCCAGATTCTGCTCAATCTCCTGGGCAACGCCATCAAGTTCACCGAGCGCGGATCGGTCGGGCTCGAGGTCGATCTGGTCGAGCGCAGCGGGCGGCGCTTGATCCTGCGGTTCGATGTCGCCGATACCGGTATCGGCATCGCGCCGGAGGACCAGACTCGGCTTTTCCGTGAATTCACCCAGCTCGATTCGTCCGGCACGCGGCGCTATGGCGGCACCGGCCTCGGCCTGGCGATCTGCCGGCGGCTGACGCGGCTGATGGGCGGCGACATCGGCGTGATCAGCACGCCCGGCCAAGGCAGCCGTTTCTGGTTGACCATCGCAGCCGAGACCGACGAGGCGCAAGCAACGGTGGCAAATACCGACGGCAACGCCTTGGCCGGTCTCGCCGTCCTCGTCGTCGATTCCCAGACGCGTACCTGCCAAATGCTGAGCCAGATGATGGCGGCCTGGGGCGCCACCGTCACCACCGCGGCCGACGGCGCGTCCGCGCTTGCCGCGCTCGTGCAAGGTCACGATCGGGGCAACGGACAGGCACGAGAGGCTGACAGCGCTGCCGCGGCAGCGCGACGCGTCGTGCTGCTCGATGCCGAGCTGGCGGACATGACGCCTGCGGATTTCACGCAGCTTCTGCGTTCCGATGCTCAGCTCGAGGACATTCCCGTCATTCTGATGACGCGCGCCGGGCGGGCGCCCGGCCAGGACAAGCTCGAGGCCCTGGGAATCCGCGTGGCGATCAGCAAGCCGATCCGTCAATCCGCGCTCTTCGACAGTTTGGCCGGCCTTGTCGGCATGGCGCAACAGGACACCGAAGGACCAGCCGAGAGTTTGCCCGCCACGCAGGATGTGCCGCCAACTCAGAAGCAGCTGCGCGTGCTGCTCGCCGAAGACAATCCGGTCAACCAGATTGTCGCGGTGCGCCTGCTCGAACGGTCGGGCCATGCGGTCGACATCGTCCACAACGGCCGTGCCGCGCTGGAGCGGCTCGAGGACCGGGCATACGACCTCGTTCTCATGGACGTCCAGATGCCCGAGATGGACGGCCTGGCCGCCACCCGGGCCATTCGCGCCCTGCCCGACGAGCGCGCGCGCATACCGATCATCGCGCTGACGGCGAACGCCATGCCGGGCGACGAGGAGGTCTGCCGGTCCGCCGGCATGGACGACTACATCGCCAAGCCGATCGACCGGCGCAAGCTCGCCAGCATCGTCGCGCGCTGGGGCATTGCCGGATCGTTCAGCCAGCCGGAGTCGTCGCCTGCATCGCCGTCCGCCAGCGACGAGCCGATCGATACCAACGTGCTCGACGAGCTGACCGAGATCATCGGCGCGACCGGGTTGACGGCGGCGATGCGCAGTTTCCTGAAGGACGCGCCGGAACGCCTGGCGCGCATCGGCGATGCGATCGAGCGCGCCGACCTGTCCGTGCTCGAAGCCGAGAGCCACGCGCTCAAGGGCGCGGCCGAGACCCTGGGCGCGCGCCAGCTGGCGCAGTCGGCCAAGTCGACCGTCAAGGCCAGCCGCGAGCGTCGGGCCGCCGACGCGCTCGCCGAGGCCCGCCATCTGATGCCGCGCTTCGAAGCGGCGCGCTCCGCCTGGCTCACGCGCAACCCGCGGTTCGGAGGCTGAGACATGCGGAAGGCAGTGCCGAGCCTTCCCGCCTTTTCCTCTAGTCTGAACTTTGCCCGAATTTTGACCAAGCCACTGATGTGACTCGCGTTTGTCTGCGGGTCCTGACTACAGGCTGGGCTTGACGGCGAGCAGATCGAGTGCGCGGCGCTGGATTTCGGTCGGGGTGGCGAGCACCGGGAAGGAGGCTGCGCGGCCGAAGCGGACGGTGTTGCGGGTGAGCGTGGCGAGATCGGCGAGCAGCGAT
>Ga0194121_10001479_pt1 | contig 39782 bp, 26 predicted proteins | sample TA2MahCa50mmetaG_FD_148609 | JGI IMG/M metagenome (GOLD analysis project Ga0194121, IMG submission 148609) | Freshwater microbial communities from Lake Tanganyika, Tanzania - TA2015020 Mahale Deep Cast 50m | ecosystem: Environmental > Aquatic > Freshwater > Lake | place: Tanzania: Lake...
GGGCAAGTTGCGAATCGTGCAGGTGCCGATGGCGGTCGAATTGTTGCCGGATGAGTCGCCTCCTTCGATGACTTTGATGAGCACGCTTTGTTGGCCATCTTTCTGAGTCTTGAAGCGTTTGGAATGCGAGGCTGGCAGAGCGGTATTGCGCGGGATCAGCACGACATTGCGCGGTCGGCCAGTGGATTTTTCCGTGGCGATGACGCCGAGGTCGTGCGAGCTGACGTTCGTGACCTGCATCTCTGGTTTTGCACCCCGAGCGTTTGATAGCAGCAGGCCGGCGTACAAGGCGGCTCCGTGAGCGACCGCTTCATCGGCGGAGACCGAACGATCGGGCTTGAGGCCGCTTTCGGCTTCGAGCATCTGCGCGACCATCGGCATCCGTGTCGAACCGCCGACGAGCAGCACGCGCGTGAGGTCGGACCATTTCAGCCCGGCATCCTTCAGCACGGCACGCACCGTGAGGCGCGAACGCTCCAGCAAGTCGGCCGTGAGTTGTTCAAACTGCGATCGCGTGACCGGAATTCGCAAGCCGTCGCCACGAAACTCGATCGTGGCCGTTGTCTGTTCGCGAGCGCTCAACGCTCGCTTGGCGTCTTCGGCTTCACGCAGCATTTTCTGCATCGCGCTGGGGTCTTGCCGGGGGTCTTGGCCTCGGTGCTTTTTCAAAAACTCATCAGCGAAGTAATCGACCAGCCGACGGTCCCAATCAATGCCGCCGAGATAGACGTCTCCGGCAGTGGCTCGCGTGTTGTAGTGCCGACCGTTGATTTCCATGATCGTGACGTCGAACGTGCCGCCGCCGAGGTCATAGACCAGAATCCGCTCGGCCTGCCGCGATTCACCGCCGGGCGCGAGAAAGCCAGCGTGATACCCAAACGCAATCGCCGCCGCCGTCGGCTCGTTGATGATGTCGATGACTTCCAATCCCGCGAGCTGCCCGGCGTCCTGAGTCGCTTTGCGCCGCGGCTCATTGAAGAACGCCGGGACGGTGATGACGACTTTCTTGAACGGACCGAGTTGTGCCTCGGCGTCCTTGCGCAGCTTTTCCAGGATCATCGCTTGAATGACTTCGGGCGGATACTGCTTCCCGGCGATCAGCTTGGCGTAATGCGTGCTCCCCATGTCCCGCTTGGCGAAGTCGGCAATGCGCTCCGCCTCCAACACCGCTGCTCGCACCGCCTCCTTGCCAACTATCATTGACGATTGGTCGAACAGCACCACACTGGGGGTCAGCAAGTCCCCCTCGCTGTTGACCAGCGAATGCGGACGCCCGGTAACATCCAGGTGTGCGACGAGTGAGAACGTCGTCCCCAAATCAATGCCTACAGCAGGTTCAACAGCAGCAGTCATCGTGGCAACTCCACAAAGTCAGCGAAGCAGTCTCGGCGGCACGGCTCAAACGGGCCATGATATTAGACGCCTTCCAACCACAACAAAAGTTGGCTGCTGATCTCCGAAAGAGATTCCAGCGCGAGATGAGCGGACTCTGTTCGAGACCGCGAATGACCAATCAAGGTTTGCTGAGCGTTCTCAGATGAGAGCGTTCATCAAACCTTATCATCGTTGTCTCGGCGTAACTATTGCGGATGGTGTTGATTGCGGAGGCGGTTACTGCGCGAGGTTGATCCCGATGTCGGTTCGGCGATCCGGGCTGTTGTGTTTAGCCACTAAATCGGAGGCAAAAAACGGGTATATGAGATAGGTGGCACGAATTAGTTCTTGCAGGCGGTGAGTCACAGATGGCTGTCGGCTCCGCGTCGTGCTGGCGGGCGGTTGTGATCCCGTTGGAGAGTGAGCTCGGCAGATTTGAGGCTTCGACTTGTGGCGATGGTCGCCACGAGGTCGGAGCCTTTGGCATTTACTGGACTGGAAAGGAGGTTGCGAATCACACGCTCAGAGTCGCCATCAAATTGGTGGCGGAGGCAATACCGCAGTCCCACGCGGTTCCGAGAAGAAAGGAGAAGAAGGCCGTCATTTGGTTTTGTTGACGATCAGGAGGACGAGTCTGCTGGCCGGATTGAGGCCGCATCGGGTTCCCTCATGTTGGACTTGCTCAGCAACGAACGTCCTCTCGATGGCGCATACGGACATTTTCGACTGACACCGGGCCATCTGAGTTGTCGCTACGGCGATCCAGGTGGCCCGACTTTTCTGACTCGACTTTTTGGAAAGGATTTGCATTGATGAACTCTCTGGCCCCCAGAGATCGATTCGAACCCCGTGATGTTTCCGAGATCCTGGCGAGACTTGTGCAGCTCGATCGCCTGCGAGAGGCTTGTGTCCAGGAAAAGAACAGGCTGCTCCGTGAATTAGCCGCTCGCATCCGCAAGGTTCCTCTGGAATCCATCTCCCTCTCGGAGCCAACTCGGCAACTCGAACGAGAAGTTGAATCCGTGATCGCGCGCCGACAGGCGATTTGCGAAGCTCAACTCCTTGCCGAGACCGATTTCGGCTGCGGGATTCTTGGACTCAGTTGTCTCCGCTCGACGCTGACGGACTGGCATCTTTGAAACGTCGGTGCGGATACCAAAGCCAAATCCTTATTGACCGGCCGCTCATCGCGGCGGCCGGTCTCTCATGGGAGGAACTTGCTTGTTCGATGCTCAACAGTTTGCAGATCGCAGTCTGAATGATGGGCTGCTCGATTTGTCGTTGCGGCTGCTGAAACTGCGGCGACAAATGGAAGTCGCGGAGGCTCAGGCCAGCGGCGTGAACTTTCTCGTCAACACGGTCTGGCGGATGGGGCTGATGCCTCGATCCGCGTACCTCGGCCCGATCATTCACACTCGACCGTACAGTCCCAAGATTGGTGGACACGACTCCGGACAAGTTTATCAATCGTCACTGCTCGTGCCCGGTGGCATCGGTGCGTCGATCTGGGACACCGAGGAATTCGCCGCACTGGCCGACATCCCCGACGGCCTCGAAGCTGTGGCCGACCTGCATCACATACCATTGGAAGAATGCGACCACGCCATCCGCGCGCTGTTGCAACCGCACATTCCGCTGTTGATCAGCCGCTTCCTTCGCAGCCTGGCCTGGCTGTAACCGCCGTCGATCCGCACGCAGGAGATGGCGACTTCGGTCGCCGTCTCCATTTTCGCAGAAAGAAAAGAGTTGACCTCCGAAGGAAAGTCGGGCAATTTGTGGGTCATTGACCGCCGACGAAATTGCTGACTGCGGCCAATCTAATCACGGATGAGAGAAGCAGCGATGGAAACCATACGGAAGCGCCAGCCTTTGGCCCGCGCAATGCCAGGACTGTGCGACTCGTCTGTGCCGGCGGCGGATCGTCAACACCCGTTGATCGCGCAGCAGACGTTCTACACTTTACCGTTGGGTCTGTGGAAAGCGGCGCAGTCCGAAATCGGACGACAGCATTTCGATGCTGATGACCTCGCATTGGAACTGCGTCTGTCCGAGCTTTGCGGTGACCACACTTTTCAAATCGGTTTTCGCAATGGACTGCCGATTCTTTTTAACCGGCTACGAAACAGTCCTCTCAGCTCACCGAAGCCAGACTGCGACGAGTGGCGACAAAAATCCGATGTTGAATGGCGAGCATGTTTACGCGAACTTTCAAATCGCTCCTCCCACTTTGCCAGCATGGTCCGTGGCTACTTGGGTTGGTTGCTTACAAACCCACTCTTCTTGGATGAACACGACAGGCTCTTCGACAAAGCGACTCAAGAACTGCCAACAATAAGCATCCCACAAATGAGTGAGGCGCGTTGCTCTGGTAACCAGCTTCCCGATGGATGGGAACGGCAATCTGTCGAAACTGGCAACATCGCCGCCGACTTCCGAGACTTTTGCGCACGATGGCAGTTGACCGAGTTTGCCGGGCCATACCTTCCGAAGCCTATCGAGGTACGAATCTCAAATCCTTTTGCACCGAATGCGGGCGCACCGCAGTTCCAACTCCCGGCGACGATTGCGATTGACGGCAAAGGACTCGTCCGAGAACTGATTTCGGACTGTCAGCGTCAATCGGTCGGCGACCACCTTCGTGAATGGCTGGAGATCATTGGGCCAGATAACCAAGGCCGTAAATCCCTCTACCGCTATGAACGGATTTTTGAACTTCAGCACTTCGGCCGCATCCTGGCTGTACGTCATCCCGCTGCGCTTGCCGGCAATAAAGAGCGTCTTCGCGCCGCATTTGCCGCATTCTTCAAAACCAGCGCCGACAGCATTCGAGACGATCTCCGAACCGTGAAAGCACGACTCTCACGAGGTCACTGCCATGCACCGGCTTGGCTCGACGTGATCTAATCAAACGTCACCAGGAGGATGATGGCGAACATCCTCCCTGCCGCATCCGGAGTTTATCTGCGATTTCTCTCACATCGGGCCGGCAACATTTTGGCCCGGCCTCATCGTGAGATGAATCGCAACATGGCCGGATTCACAAAGTCATTTCTGACGCTGAAAGAATTCAGCGCGCTCACCGGGTTGTCGCCGAGCACCATTCGTCGTCTCGTGCATGAGGGCCTTCTTCCGTGCCTTCAGCCCGGCGGTCGCAAGCACAGACTTCTCTTCGAAGCCGATGCTTTATGCCGCGCGACCAACGCTTGTCGCAAGCCGCAAGACGGCACGCAGTCATCGCAGGCCGATCTCGCTCATCCCGCAGCGCAAATGAGCCCTGCTTTGACGACTCCGGTCCATACCAAAGATGGCGGTCCCGGTCCACGGTGGAAACGGAACCTCGCCGCACTCCAAATGCTTCCATGGAACCTGAAAGACAAATAGATGCCCAAGAAACGACTCGCTGATCTTGTCACCGCCAGATACTACAAGTGGCGTATCTATCGCCGTGGCAAAAAGTATTTTGCGGATGGTCGTTCCAATAATCCGCCCCTTGGCCGATTCTCGCTCGGCAGCGACATCAAGAAGGATGCCCTCGATGCGTTGGTCGAATTGGACATGCTAAGCGCGGTCCAAAACGGCAAGGCTGCCCCACAGCAGGCTTCAACGCCAGTGAAATCGCTGCCACTCTCCGAGGGCATCGACCGTTACAAGAAGTTCGTCGCTCGACCGAAAGTTGTCGGGGGCACAAAGCCAAGCACCGTCAAACGGTACAAGTCAGTCTTTGACAAATTCCTTCGATTCGCCAAACGCCAAGGCATTAAAAGTTGGAATGACGTGGATCGCGGAGTTCTCGACTCCTACGCCGAGTATCTCGATAAGAAGCGGTTGGCCTACTCGTCACAGTACCTCGAATTGACGACGGTAAAGACGGCAATGAAGTGGTTCGTCAACGAAGGACTGCTCCCCGAATCCGGCCGGATTCGGCTTCCTCTCGCGAAGCCGGACGAAGAAACGACAACTTACTGTTGGACGAAAGAGGAAGTCGTCGAGATGCTTCGGATCTGCCGTGAGCACCCGAAACTCACTTGGCTTTCCTGGGTGATCGTCGGGCTTGCGAGCACTGGGCTACGCATTTCGGAATTGGCGAACCTGCGCTGGCCCGACATTGATTTCGCTCAAAACATGATTCGCATCACGAACGAGACGAAATTCGCGCACAAACGAAGGAACAAGCGGACTAAGGTCCGCGAAACAAAGTCTGGTCGCAGTCGAGTATTTCCCATCTTCAAGGACTTCCGCGCGGTCTTGGAACAGATGCCACATCACCCGGATGGGCGCATCTTTCATGGACCTCGGGGCGGCGTACTGAAGCCAGATTCCGTTCGCAACATTTTGATTCGCGAACTGCTGAGACCGCTTACCCAAAAATTCCCAACACCGCTCGGAGCAGAGGTCGGATTTGTTGATGGACGATTGCACAGTTTTCGACATTTCTTCTGCAGCGAGTGCGCCTGCAGCGGCGTCAGCGAGCGGGTCGTCATGAAGTGGCTCGGCCACAAGAGTTCGGCGATGGTCCACCGTTACTTCCATCTGCACGACCGCGAATCGCAACAACAAATGCAACGACTTGATTTCTTTGGTGAACACGGGGCGACGTCAGCCACCGGCCAAAGCGAGTCAGAACCCGGAGGAAGCCGCCCCTAACCTGACCACTCTCGGAATCTCGGAACGAAGTCCTGATCTCAAAGTCACCAAACTCGACACCGTGTCCAATCCTGAAAACGCCGTTGGCGGCAATTTGATTGGCACATGATTGACACAATCCTTGTGTCAATGAAATGACCCCTTGCAACCCGCTGTTGTTCAACGAGTTGCGAAGGGGTCAAAATTGTATGCGGAGAGGGCGGGATTCGAACCCGCGGTAGGATTAAAACCCTACACCGATTTAGCAAACCGGCGCATTCGGCCACTCTGCCACCTCTCCGATCCGCGTGCGGACGGGCGGAACTATATCGCACTCAAATCGGAAAGCAACTTTGATGAAACCGTCGTCGGTGTATGTCGTTTGGCGTTGTGGCGGATCATGTCTCTGTTGATGTTGAGCCGGTGCGCGAGGGGTGTCGGGGACCAAATTCGACGTACGGCCGACCGAGCCAACGTTTGATCAGTATCGTCTCGCCGGCATCGTTGCCTTCGATCGCATGGCCGATGAACTGCAAGGCGTAGCCGAGCACAAAAGCGACCAGCGCCCACCAAGCTGGGTAGTCCTTAGGCCACACCAGGAAGTGAATTGGCAGGACAAACGTGACCGGTAGAGCAACCAAGTGGATGGCCAGATTTGCGGGGTGCAGATGACGTTCACGATAGTTTTTGAGGAAGCGGCGCATTATTTGATCGCAATGGGGTAACGAAGACTCGACCCGGCAAATCGTAATGTCACGAGGCTCGGCTTGGAAATCGGAGCGGCGTGGCGAGACAATGTCACGCACTTCGAGCGGGGAGATCGGCGGAGTTCTGAGGCACTGCAACACCGTGAGCAATTGGCTGCAACGCTGGTGGGAGAATTCTGTGGGCTTGCCGGCGGCGGAGCCCGGGCAGGTGTCGCGTTGGAGTTGGACGGCGAAACTCCCTTGGCCGTCTTGGTTGCCGCCGACGCTCGGCTGGCTGATGCTGGCTGCTCTGGTGTTGGTGATTGTCGAGGTCTATCGCCGTGACGGGCGGACTCTTGGCGTGCGGCAACGGGCTGTTTTGATTGCGCTGCGCTGTGCGATTGTGTCGTTGGTGTTGCTGCTGCTGGCTCAAGTCAGTGTTTCAGTGGAGCGGACCGGATTGCCATTGCTGGTGGTGTTGATCGACGACTCTGCCAGTATGGGCCTGCGCGAGGCGTACTCGGCGGACGCAGACCGGCAGTATGTCGCCACACTCGTCGGATCAAGCTCTGCGACGGCATCCGCCGATGCCGAGCGATGGGAGTTGGCACGACGAATTCTGACGCGAGAAGACGGACGCTGGCTGCGAGAATTGCGCCGTCGGCACAAACTCCGCATCGAGAGATTCTCGGCGGAGACGGTACCGATCGGCGATGAAATGCTCGATGACGAATCGGTGCGGCGATTGATTGCGGACCTCGAACGGCTGCTGCCAACCGGCGATGTGACTCGACCTGCGGAGGCCGTTCGGCAGGTGTTGAATCAAACGCGTGGGACGCCGCCTGCGGCCATCGTGCTGCTGACAGATGGCATCGCCAGCAGTGGCGATGCCGATCGATTGAGTGCCGTTGTTCCTCTGGCTCGTGAGCGATTGGTGCCCCTGTTTGTCATCGGCATTGGCAGCGATCAGGCAACGCGCGATGTACAACTGGCTGAGCTGATCGTGGACGACGTTGCCTTCGCCAACGATCCGCTGATGTTTTCGGCGAAAGTCAAATCGTTTGGGTTGGCCGGGCAATCTGCCACGGTCGAATTGCGTGAGCGTGGCAAGGAAATCAGCCTCGTGCGGAGGTCCATCAAACTGCCGGAGGACGGGCAAGCGCTGACAGTCGATTTGTTATTCACTCCAACGCAACCGGGAGATCTCGATTTTGAATTATTCGTCGCACCGCCGCCGGGGGACGTGGATCGTGACAATAATCGCTTATCACGATCGGTGCGCATTCGCGAAGGGAAACTGAAAATCCTCTTAGCGGAAGGACTGCCACGTTGGGAGTTTCGCGAGCTGAAAAACTTGCTTGAACGGGAATCGACCATTGAGCTGCACACGTTGTTGCAAGAGGCGGATCTCGAATTCACATTGCAGGACGAAACTGCGAAGCCGCTGCAGGGCCGCTTTCCTCTGAGCCGCGAAGCTCTCTCCGCCTACGACGTCTTGTTGCTCGGCGACTTGAACCCCGGAGCGTTGTCCCCGGGCGTGCTGGAGCATGTCCGCGAGTTCGTTCGCGAGGGAGGAGGAGTGTTGCTGATGGCCGGATCGCAACACATGCCATTGGGCTTTCGCGGTACACCGCTGGAAACGCTGTTGCCGGTGGAGCTTGACGGGGCGAGCGTTCCGGCTCCCGAGGCTGATCTGCGCGAACCATTTCAACCCCGCTGGACCGAGGCCGGACGCTCGAGCACTCCGCTGTTTCGGCATCTGCAATTGGACGCTCTGTCAAACGGCGACGACTCAGTCGGTGGCAGTGCAGCGCGCGATGTGTGGCGATCGTTACCTGGTCTGTTCTGGCTGTGCGACGCGCCCCGATTGCGAGCCGGCGCAACCGTGTTGCTGGAACATCCGCTGCGACGCGGGGAGAAACAGCCATTGCCTGTCATCGCGCTGCAACGATTCGGAGCCGGCAAGGTCTTGTTCCACGCGACCGATGAACTGTGGCGTTGGCGTTTTCGAGACGGCGAGCGAATTTACTCGCGGTACTGGGTGCAGGCGCTGAGATTCCTCAGTCGATCACAGAGCCTCGATGGAGCACGTGGCGTCGAATTCACAGCCGATCGCCAGACGTATCAACGTGGCGATTCGGTGAAGTTTCGACTTGAGTTCCACGATCAGCGACAACTCCCGGCAAGCGGTGTAGCGACGGTGATGCTTGAACGGACGGATGAACCGCGACGCAGCATCGAACTGGCGCGAGTCGTGAATTCACCGAACCTCTTCGCCGGTGAGCTGCGGGGGCTGAGCGTCGGACGATTTCATGCGTGGCTCTCCGATCCATCGTTTCCTGGTTCGCCACCTGCGGTCGACTTCATCGTCGAAGCTCCGCAACGCGAGTTGTTGCGTCGGCAACTCGACCGAGCCGACCTCGAGGCTGCCACGCGTGCGACGCATGGCCGCTACTTCGCTCTGCACGAGGCCGATCGTGTTCCGGCCGAGATTCCCGCCGGGCAACCGGTCCCGCTGTCAGCGGCGACGATCATCCCACTGTGGACTCGCTGGGAACTCTTGCTGCTCTTTGTGAGTCTCCTTACGACGGAATGGCTATGCCGTCGTCGCTGGCGGCTGGTATAAGAAGAGGGGTGAGGGGCTGGGGACTCGGGGTTAGTTTTGGACTCCGTTTGCCCGCATTCCCTAGCCCCGAGCTCCCAACCTCTGGTTTCTCGCAATGAACCTCCTCGATCAACTGCGTGACCTGCATCGACAAATTCGTCGGCTGTTGTGGCTGACAGGATTGAGCTGGGCGCTCGCGGGATTGCTGAGTGGGGCGTTGTTGCTTGGGCTTGGCGATTGGTTGCTGCACTTCGACGATCGCAGTTTGCGAGCCGGATTGTTGTCGGCGTTGGTGGTCGCGGTCGGTTGGTTGTCTTGGCGTCGTCTCATTGCTCCGTTGCGTCGGCCGCTATCGAACTTAGAGTTGTCTGGGCATCTGGAATCGCACTTTCCGAAACTGCGTAGCCGGCTCGCGACCGCCGTTGAGTTTTTGGAGCACGACGTCAGTCCAAGTGTCGGGTCGCCGGAGTTACAGCGGCGTCTGATTGAACAGACGGCTGCCGAGGTGAAATCACTCGACTTCGCCGAAGTGCTCGACTGCCGCGATTCGCGACGAGCGGTGCTGTCGGCGTTGGCATTGGCTGGCATTGGATTGATCCTGTTCGTGGCGAATGCGGCGGCGGCCTCGACGGCAATGCGGCGGCTATGGTTGCCGCTTGCCGATCATCCCTGGCCGAAGCGGGTCGAGCTGCAATTGGTGCGCGGCGATCTGTCGCCGGTGATTGCTTTGCCGGAGCGGCCGTTGCGAAACGTGCAGGGACAGCCGCTCGATTTGTTCGTTATCAACACACGCGGGACCTTGCCTCAGCCGGTGTCGGTCGAGTTTCGCCAAAGGGGGCGGTTGCCGCAGTCCGAGCCGTTGCGAACTGCGACGCTTAGAGACTCTAAGGATCAATCGCGCGAGGCGGCTGCGATTCGAGTACCGATTGACGAAGGCACGATCGAGTTCCGAGCGGTCGGCGGCGATGATCGCGAGATGCCGTGGCGTGAACTCCGAATCGTTCCGCCGCCGAAGATCGATTCGTTCCGAGTCGAGATAACACCGCCAAGCTACACGGGTGAAGCGTCGACCACGTTGCCGGAGGGGGCGACTCAAATCCGAGCGACGGTTGGGTCAAGAGTGAAGGTCAGTGCGAAGACCAATCGACCGGCGACACAAGCTGTGGCGGATGTTGCCAGCGTCGGACACGAGATCGTAATCGCTCCGAAGGGGCGCGAGTTGACTTGGCGATTCGTTGTGCGGAAGCCCGGTTCGGTGACGCAGCAACTTGCGGTGACGGATCAGGACGAATTTCAGAATCTGTCGGCATTGCGATTAGAAGTCGTCGGTGTCGCCGATCCGCCGCCGGTCGTGACACTCGAGCAGCCGGCGACCGATCAGCTCGTGACGGCGAATGCAACGGTTCGTCTCGCGGCCACTGCACGCGATGATCGGCAGTTGCGAGAAGTGGCGCTGGAGTATTCCGTAGGGTCGGACAAGCTCGCTTCGAACGCCGGCCCATCAACCACGGTTCCGGTGGGCCGGGGTAGCGATGCGCCGCTGGTCCCTCTTGACGCATCAGCACAAGGGTCTGCTGATTGGCACGTGGAAAACTTGCCCCACGAGGACGGGTCGCGTGAGGCAGTCGTACGGCTGGCTTGGTCCGTGAGCCAGGTCGATCCGAAGGTTGGCGATCGGATCGCGCTGCGATTCGTCGCGTCGGATCACTGTGACGTTGGCGAACCGCGAGTTGGACGCAGCGCGACTCGGACGCTGACGGTCGTTTCGCCGGAAGAGAAACTGTCGGAGATCGCGCATCGGCTCGACCTGCTGCTGCACGATTTGGAGTCGCTCGCGGCGAAGCAGTCACAGACGAACGATCAGACCGACTTGCTCCACGTGCAAGCGCAGAAGGCGAACGAATTCCGGCCGCAGGATCGAGACTCGCTCAAGCGGGTCGAACTTGATCAGCGGCAGATCAGTTTACGGCTGACGGGCCAAGGAGACGGCGTGACCGCTCGCGTGCGCGAGATGTTGTCGCAACTCGAAGACAATCAGTTGAACGATTTAGTGACCCGCGAACGACTGACGCACATTGCCGAGGCGATCGAAGGGCTGAACCGTCAGACGTTGCCGACGTTGGAAAGTGTGTTGGGCCGAGTCGTGAAGGAGAGCGGCGGTGCTCAACCGGTCGCTCGCTTGGCCGAAGCGTTCCCGGAAATCGCCGCACGGCAGGCGGAGGTGCTGTCTACATTGACCGAGTTGATCCGCGACCTGACGCAGTGGCGCGATCGCCGCGACGTGGCTCGCGAAGTGGGTGAACTGGCGAAGACGCAGGAGTTGCTCAACCGAGACACGTCGGAACTGGCACCGCAGACGTTCGGCAAAGCGGCGTCACAGTTGCCGAGCCAGCAGCAAGCGGACGTCGCAAAGCTTGCCGATCGACAGTCGCGTCAGGCCGAGCGGATCGAGCAACTGCGGCAGAGACTGGCGAGCGCAGAATCCGGGGATCAGGGGATTCGCGCAGCCAGCGATGAAGTCGTGAATGAACTTGACGAGCGTGCACTCACTGCGAAAGCACGCGAAGCGGCTCGCGAGGTTGCGGAGAACAATCTCGGACAGGCGGGCCGCACGCAGCAGCAGCTCGCCCAGGAGTTGCAAGCTCTCGCCGACAAGCTGGCGCAGACTCCGAATTCCAACTCGGATGCTGCCGTTCGTGAGTTGCAGGAGCTTGAAGGGCAGCTCGAATCGCTGACTCAGCAGCAGCAGAAGTTGCTCGACGAAACGAAAGCGGCGGCGGAGAAGTCCGACACGCTCAAGCCCGAGGAACTCGCCACGCAGGCGAAAGCGTTGCATGATCGGCAGGCGGACGCGAAGAAGGCGGCGGAAGTTTTGGCCGCGAACTTGAAGGGGACTCAGGCCGAAGAATCGCGCGAGGCGCTGCGTAAAGCGACTCGACACATGCAGCAGGCGGAATCGCAGTTGGCCGACAAACAGCTCGCTCGCGCGGCAGAGGAAGAGCAAGCGGCGCTCGACGATTTGGAGCAGACGGGACGGGAAATCGCGGCCGCGCGCCGAGCGGCTCAGCAACAGGAACTCGCCGAGAAGATGAGCGCTCTGGCCGAGGGGGTGCGCGAATTGGTGGTTCGGCAACAAACAGTCGTCGAAGAAACGGGGCGTCTCTCGACCGAACAAGAGAAGGCAGGGAAGTGGACGCGGCCACTGTCCAAGGCCGCGTTGAATCTCGGCGACGAGGAGCAGGAACTCGCCGCCGCGACGGAAGAGTTGTCGAAATCACTGACCGACATCGACGCAGTGCGACTGACGCTAAACCGCGCGACGAACGATCTTGCTGCCGCCGCCTCGCGACTCCGAGAGAAGCAGCTCGACGCGGAGACCGCTCGCCGCGAGCAGTCCGCGCTCCGAGCGTTGCAATCGCTGTCGAACGCTTTGAATCCTTCCAAATCGCCCGATCAACTGTCGAAGGACGAGACTTCTCAACAGCTTCCGGAGGGGCCGCAGAACAACGCCCAGCCCGACGAACCGGTGCCCCCAGTTGCAGAATTAAAGTTACTGCGTGAACTGCAATCCGAAGTCAGTGACCGCACGCGGTCGGCCGAGGCCCGTGCTCCGAATACGCCGCCCAATGCCGACGAATCAAAAAGTCGCGACGCAGAACTGCATCAACTGGCTGACGATCAACAGGCGGTGCGTGAGGCAACGTCCCGCCTATTGGAGCGAGTGCCGGTCGGTGAGCCGAAACAAGATCCGCCGACTCCCGACGAAACTGAGCCGCGCGAGATGGCGTTGTCGGCGATGCAGCAATCGTTCGAAAAACTTCGAGCAGCCCAGACCGACAAGACGACGCAGACGGCACAACAGATGGCGGTCGAGTCGCTCGACAAATTGTTGAAGTCGTGGCAGCAGCGAGCGGCTCAGCAGCAATCGCTGGCACGCTCCGGCCAGAAGGGACCGATGTCGGACAAGACTCCCAATGAGAACTCCTCGACGACTGACGGCACCGGTGGGAAGCCGACTGGACGGGATTCCGCTCAGGCCCGCGACTCCTCCGACCGCGAGCAGACTGGCCGCGACGCGCTCGCCGATCTCCGCCGCCAACGCCAACTGCGCGAGGCGGTCTGGGGACATCTCCCGCCGGCGCTGCGAGAGAAAATGCTCAACCTGCCCCACGACAAGACGCTGCCGAAGTACTCGGAACACATCCGCCGCTACTACGAATCGCTGGCCGAGCAATAGGTCAGGCTTTCCAGCCTGACTCGAATTGGTAAGCGATGTCACTAACCTGGATTATTCATTGCTCGAGATGATTTCTTCTCAGACTGCGTCCCATTAGCAAGATGCGCAAGCGAATGATGTCGACTGGCATTACTCGCTTGCGCGTCGTGCTCATTTGGGAGTATGAATAATCCTTGCTACGGTGCTGCATTCAACGAAACGATGGCATCGGCTACATTTCGGCTGTTTCGATCGTGCTGCGGAATAATTTCTCTCGCTTTGAATTGCCTGCCGATGCTGCTCGGACATCCTTGGGAACTGTGGTTTGCGCTGGTTGTCGTTGTCCTCATGGTCTACGGCCTGGCGAAAAACCTCGCAGCCGACATGATCACGATGGGTTGCCTGGCTTTGGTCATGGCGGTCAGTCCGTTTTCGAAGGGGAAACTGCTGCCGTCGATCGAGCAGGCGGTCGCTGGTTTCGGAAATTCGGCGCTGCTGACCGTGGCCGTGTTGTTTGTCGTCGTCGCGGGATTGGTGCGAACCGGCGCGATGACGATGCTCACAAACCCAATCATCGGCCAACCGAAGTCGACGATGGCGGCTCAGGTTCGGCTGCTGTTTCCGGTGATGGGACTCAGCACGTTTCTGAACAACACACCGTGCGTGGCAATGTTCATGCCGGTCGTGGACGACATCTGCAAGAAGTACAAGCTCAGTGCCTCGAAGCTCTATCTGCCGCTCGTCTATGCCTCGGTTTTCGGCGGCTGCTGCTCGCTGATTGGTACGAGCACCAACATCGTGGTCGATGGCTTGATCAAAAAGGCGATTGAGGCGGGAAAGCTGAAAAACGTCCGGCCATTAGAGATGTTTGACATCGCTTGGGTCGGACTTCCGGCGGCCGTGATTGGAATTGTGTTTGTCATCATCGCCAGCAAGTGGCTTCTGCCGGATCGCAAGCCGGCAATCAGCCTCAGCGACGATCCTCGGCAATACACCGTCGAAATGATCGTTCAGCCAGACGGCCCGATGGTCGGCCAAACGATCGAAGATGCTGGCCTGCGACATCTTCCTGCTCTGTTTCTGATCGAAATCGAACGTGGTGAAAAGATCCTGCCGGCGGTCAGCCCGAACGAACGATTGCAGGAGAATGACCGACTGATTTTCGTCGGCATCGTCGAGTCAGTTGTCGATCTGCAAAAAATTCGTGGCCTGCAACCGGCGACGAATCAGGTCTTCAAGCTCAACGATCCGCGCACTCAGCGCTGCTTGATCGAGGCGGTCGTTTCGGATCGCTGTCCGATCGTCGGCAAGACAATTCGCGATGGTCAATTCCGCCGTCGATATGAAGCGGCCGTGCTGGCGGTGGCTCGCAGTGGCGAGCGGATCAATGCCAAGATCGGCGACATCGTCTTGAAGTCCGGGGATACGCTGTTGCTTGAGGCGCATCAGTCGTTTGAGAGCCGCATGCGGAATCACAGTGACTTCTTTCTGGTCAGCAGTGTGCAGAACTCGACGCCGCCGCGGCACGAGAAAGCCTGGATCGCGATCCTGATTCTGATCGTGATGATCATGGCGAATCTCGCCGAGTGGTTTGACATCATGACTGCCGCGACGATCGCCGCCGGATTGATGATCCTCACGAAGTGCTGCACCGCGCGAGAAGCTCGCGACAGCCTGGAGATTGACGTGCTGGTCAGCATCGGGGCCTCATTCGGCATCGGAAAGGCCCTGGAGACAAGCGGAGCTGCGCAGTTTCTGGCCGATCAATTGACGGGCGCCGCTGAAGCATTCGGCGGTGGCAAATTGGCGGTCTTGGCGGCGGTCTACTTGGCGACGATGATTCTCACCGAACTGATCACGAACAACGCTGCTGCCGTACTGGTCTTTCCGATTGCGATCGCGGCAGCCAACAAGCTGGGCGTGAATCCGATGCCGTTCATCATCTCGATCATGGTCGCGTCCTCGGCTGGTTATGCGACGCCAACCGGCTATCAATGCAACCTGATGGTCATGGGCCCCGGCGGCTACCGTTTCAGCGACTATCTGCGAATGGGCATTCCGCTCGACCTGCTGTACATGCTGGTGACGGTCGGGCTGTGCCCGCTGATCTGGCCGTTTTAGTAGCACATTCACGGACGCAAAGTATCCCGAAGCGTTTGCGAGGGCATTATCATCGCTCGCTCTCACGAACGCTTCGGGTTAGTTTGTGATTGGCATTAACATTCGGGGTTCCAACTCCGATCACGAGGCCTGATGATGATTTCCATTCTGCTCTGCCTGATCTTAGCCGCTGAAGAACCGGTGAAAGCCTCGTCAGCGACAGCAGAGCAGTTGCGGTTTTTCGAGACCAGCGTGCGTCCTGTGCTGGTTGAGCATTGCCAGAAATGTCACGGCTCGAAGAAGCAGTGGGCCGGATTGCGCTTGGACTCGCGCGAGGCGCTGTTGCGCGGTGGAGACTCCGGGGCGGCAGTCGTCGCCGGCGAACCGAACAAGAGCTTGCTGATCCGCGCAGTACGGCACGAGGACGAGAATCTCAAGATGCCGGAAGACGGAAAGCTCAGTGATCGGCAAATTGCCGATCTCGTCCGCTGGGTCGAGATGGGTGCTCCGTTTCCGGATATTCAAAAGTCGAACGCACGAAGCCGTGATCCCAATCACTGGTCGTTTCAGCCGCCGAAGGCGCAGCGAGTCCCAAACGTCAAGAACGTGACTTGGCCGCAGTCGGCGCTGGACAACTTCATTCTCTCGAAACTCGAAGCGGCTGGAGTTTCGCCGGCGAAAGAAGCGGACAAACGGACGTTGATCCGCCGGGTGACCTTTGACCTGACCGGCCTGCCGCCGACGTCAGCCGAGATCGATGCATTTCTCACGGACGATCGATCCGATGCGTTCTCACATCTCATTGATCGGCTGCTGGCATCGCCAGCCTACGGCGAGCGCTGGGGGCGGCATTGGCTGGATGTCGCCCGGTATGCGGACTCCAACGGGCTGGATGAGAACATCGCGCACGGCAACGCGTGGCGGTATCGCGATCATGTCGTCGCGGAGTTTAATCGCGACCAGCCGTTCAATCGCTTCATCGTTGAGCAACTCGCTGGCGACCTGCTGCCGGCGGCCGACGAGGCTCAACGGCACGCGCAACTGATCGCGACCGGATTCTTGTCGATCGGTCCGAAAGTGTTGGCCGAAGTCGATCCCTCCAAAATGCAGATGGACATCGTCGACGAGCAGCTCGACAGCATCGGCCGAGTGTTTCTGGGGCTGACGCTAGGTTGTGCTCGCTGTCACGACCACAAGTTCGATCCGATCGAGACCGGCGATTACTACGGCTTGGCGGGGATTCTCAAAAGCACGCGGACAATGGACACCTACACGAAGGTCGCCAAGTGGCACGAAAACGAATTGCCCTCCGCGACGCTGAGCGCGATGCGAACTGAGTACGAAATGCAGCTCACGGCAAAGAAGAAGGCGGTTGAGGATTTCGTCGCGCAAGCCGACAAACAAGTGCGTGAGAAGCTCTCCGCCGACGGCAACCAGAAGCCACCGGAGAAATTGGATACGCTCTACTCCGAAGCAACGAAGGCCGAGCTGACGAAGCTCCGCGAAGCGCTGACGACGCTCGAAAAGAATCCCCCGAATTATCCCGCCGCGATGGGAGTTGCCGAAGACAAGATTGTCGATTTGGCAATTCATGTGCGCGGCAACCCGCTCAAACTGGGTGACGTCGTTCCGCGTCGCACGCCCCCGGTCTTGCGTGGCCCGCAACCGCCGCAGATCACGCTGGCGGAAAGCGGTCGCAAACAGCTCGCCGAGTGGCTGATCGATCCGCAGCACCCGCTCACGTCGCGCGTCCTCGTCAATCGGGTCTGGCGTTGGCATTTTGGACGCGGGCTTGTCCGCACCACCGAAAATTTCGGGTTGCTCGGAGAAGCACCGTCGCATCCAGAGTTGCTCGACTGGCTGGCTCGGCGATTCGTGGCGGACGGCTGGTCGCTCAAATCGCTGCATCGCTTGATTCTGAATTCCAGCGTTTATCAGCAGAGCAGTTCGGCACCCGCCGAGGTTGTCACTCGTGATCCCGACAACCGCTTGTTCGGCCGAGCCAACGTACGACGGCTGGAAGCGGAGGAAGTTCGCGACTCGTTGCTGGCGGTCAGCAGTCAGTTGGACGGGACGTTCGGTGGCACACTGCTGAAAGTCAAGAATCGCGATTACCTGTTCGATCACACGTCGATCGACAAGACCGACTACACCAGCCGCCGCCGCTCGTTGTACCTGCCAGTGATTCGCAACAACGTGTTCGACCTGTTTCAGTTGTTGGACTTCCCCGACCCGGCCGTTCCCAGCGGTGACCGAGCGATGACGACGGTCGCACCGCAAGCCTTGATGATGCTCAACAGCGACTTCGTGATACAGTCCGCCGACGAACTTGCCGCGAGATTGCTCGCAGAGCCGGGAGACGACGATCAGCGGCTCTCACGCCTGCACGTCGTGGCCTACGGACGCGAGGCGTCTGACGAGGAGCGACAACAACACCAAAGGTTTTTGGCGAAGGTGGAACAGTCCGCCGCCGCGTCAGAGCCTGATGCTGACAAGCGACGTCACCAAGTTTGGAGCGTCCTTTGTCATGTGATTCTCGCGGCCAATGAGTTTGTTTACGTCCGATGACCCTTCAACTTGTGCTCCACCGGGGCAGCCCGGTGGGTCAGAGTTTTGGAAATCAAGCATGTTTGACGACCCCATTTCCCGACGAAACGCGCTGACGCGATTCGCCGCTGGATTCGGTTCGCTGGCGTTGGCGTCGCTGTTATCGGAGACGGCCTCTGCGTCTGGCGGAGTCGATCCGCTGGCGGTTCGGCCGCCGCATCTTGTGGCTCGCGCGAAGCGGATCATCTTCCTGTTTATGAGCGGCGGACCTTCGCAAGTCGACACGTTCGATCCGAAGCCGCTGCTCGATCGGGACGACGGCAAGCCGTTGCCGTTCGACAAGCCGCGAGTTCAATTCAACAGCACAGGTAACTTGCTCAAGTCGCCGTGGCGATTCCGGCAGTACGGCGACAGCGGTCTGTGGGTCAGTGAACTCTTTCCGCATTTGGCTCAGCGAGTTGATGACCTTTGCATGATTCATTCGATGCACGGCACGAACGCCGCTCACGGTGGAGCGGTGATGAAGGTCCACACCGGCAGCGACAATTTCATCCGCCCCAGCATCGGCTCGTGGGTCAGCTACGGATTGGGAACCGAGAACGGCAATCTTCCTGCATTTGTGACGATCTGCCCGACGCTCGCCTTCGGCGGGATCAATAATTGGAGCTCCGCATTTCTGCCGGCGGTCTATCAGGGAACGGCGCTCGGTGACGCCAGCGTCCCGTCGGAACGAGCCAAGGTGAGATACATCCGCAACTCGCGTCTGTCGCGTGAAGTTCAGCAGTTGCAGCTTGAGCGATTGAGTCAGCTCAACCGCGAGCATCAATCGCGAACCGGTCCCGAAGCGTCGCTGGAAGCTCGGATCAATTCGTTTGAACTCGCATTCCGCATGCAGTCTGAGCTGCCGAAGGTCGAAAATCTCTCCGGAGAATCGAAAGCAACTCAGCATTTGTACGGACTCGACGATCCGGTCACGGCGAACTTCGGGCGGATGTGCCTGATGGCTCGCCGCTTTGCCGAGTCGGGAGTGAGATTCATTCAGGTTACCCACAACGATAACAAGGTCCAATGGGACCAACATGCGGACCTCAAGAACGGTCATGAGAAGAACGCTCGCGAAGTTGATCTGCCGATCGCCGGACTTTTGGCCGATCTCAAAGAGCGCGGAATGCTCGACGACACGCTGATCTGGTGGGGTGGCGAATTCGGACGAACTCCGACGGCCGAGGGAGGCAACAACGGCCGCGATCACAATCCCGACGGCTTCACGATGTGGTTAGCAGGCGGCGGCGTGAAGGGGGGCTTTCGCTACGGTAGCTCGGACGACTACGGCTACTACGCGGCTGAGAACAAAGTCCACATCCACGACCTGCACGCGACGATGCTGCATCTGCTCGGTCTCGATCACGAACGCCTGACCTACCGCCACGCCGGCCGCGATTTTCGACTGACCGATGTCGAAGGAAATGTCGTTCACGAGTTGTTCGCGTGACCGAAAAGTAACCCGACGCGCGAGCGAGGGCGAATTCTGCAAGAACGGTGAAGTCCATACGTCGTGAAAGTCCGCCCTCGCTCACGTTGCGGGTTATATCGTCACGCTACACTTCGGCCAGACGCTCATCCGAATCGCCGAAGCTCTTCAGGTTCACTCCGACTTTGTCGAGCATCGATAGGTACAGGCTGCACATCTTGCGGTTCGGTTTTTCCAGGTAGTCGAGCACTCGGCCGGTCTTGAGTTGGCCACCGGCACCGCCGAGCAGTACGACGGGCAACTTCGTCGCGTCGTGGCTGCCGGTCAACATGCTGGAGCAGTACAGCAGCATGGAGTTGTCGAGCGCGGTTCGCTCCCCTTCTTGGATCGCGTCCAGCTTGCGGGCGATATAGGCGAGTTGCTCGATGAAGAACTGATTCACCTTCAACCAGTCGGCGGTGTCCGAGTGCGACAGCAAATGGTGGATCATGTAATCGACGTTGAGGTGCGGGAACCTCAACGAGCTGTGATCGTTGTTGAGCTTTAGCGTGCAGACGCGGGTCGTGTCGGTTTGGAAGCCGAGCACCAGGATGTCGCACATCAACCGCATGTGCTCGGAAATGTCCTGCGGGATGCCGTCGGCGGGACGCGGGACATTCGGCTTGTCGAGCGTCGGCTTCCAGCCCTGCAGTTCGCCGCGCTTGCCGGCTTGCTCGATCCGTTGCTCGACCTCGCGCACCGAATCGAGGTACTCGTCGAGCTTCCGCTGGTCCGACTTGCTGATCTGCTTCCGCACGTCGCTCGCGTCGGCGAGCACCGCATCGAGTACGCTCTTATCGCCGCGTTGGACTTCGTCTTTGAAGAGTCGGTCGAAGGCGAGCGAAGGATACAGTTCCAGCGGCGTCGGCGTCGTCGGCGATGACCACGAAATGTGCGAGCTGTAGATCATCGAGTAGTTTTTGTGGACCGACGGATTCGACTTCTCGCAGCCGAGCACGAGGCTGGGGACTTTCGTCGAGCGGCCGTGTCGCTGAGCGATCAACTGGTCGATGCTGGTGCCGGAACGAATCTCGCCACCAGCCGTCAGCGGCGCACCGGAGAGGATGTTGCCGGTCATCGAGCTGTGGATGTTTCCCTTCAGCGCTTCGGCGTTAAACAGCCCGCGGATGTAGACCATCTTTTTGCGGAAGTCGGTCAACGGTGCGAGCACTTTGCCGAGTTCCATCTGCTCGCCTTCTCCCTTGGCCCACCACTCTGTGCTGTGAAAGCCATTGCCAGAGAACAGCACCGCCAGACGTACTGGTGCCTGACTCGCGGTCTTTGCTGCCTTGGCGTCATCGCCCCAAACGGACAGCGACTCCATCCAGGGCAACGCCATCGTCACACCGACGCCACGGAGAAAGGTTCGTCGAGAAAACTGGTGAGTATTCATGATTGGCCTCGTTGGTGAGCCGGGTGGCGAAAGCCCCCGCATGTTTGTCATGTGATTTAGTCCGGGGGCTAACGTCGCCCGGCTAGCCTGGATTTCATTCTTCTACGGTGATTCGGCGAACTGAACGTCGATGCCGCGAATCTCTCGAAATTGTCGGCTGCGGAGGATTGTTTCGATTGCGGCGGAGAAGCGGTAGTCGTGTTTTTGCAATTCTTGCTGCATCTCGCTGAGTAGCGGTTCGTCAGAGAGTTGTGTGCCTCGGCCGAGGGCGTAGCCGAGCAGTTTGCGGCAGAACTGGCGGAGGACGGCGTCGCGGCGAGTCGTCAGCAAGTAATTTCGCAGGCCGCTGAGTCCGTCGATGTTTGAGCCGTCGGGTGTCTTCGTCTTGGTGTCGATCGGGCGGTTTCCGAGGTCTTTGTCGCGGCGGCGGCCGATCGTGTCGAAGCCCTCCAGAGCGAACCCGAAAGGGTCGATTCGCTGATGGCAGTTTCTGCACTTCTCATCGATGCTGTGCCGTTCCACGAGTTCTCGGACGGTCTTGCCCTCAGTGGCGGTCTCGTCTTCGGGAAGTTGCGGGACCCCCTTGGGCGGCTTGGGAAGTTTTTCGCCAAGCAGTACCTCGCTGACCCAATTGCCGCGAAGAATCGGGCTAGTGCGGGACGCTCCCGATTGTTTGGCGAGTGTCGCGGACATGCCGAGCAACCCGCCTCGGCCTTGTTGCTTGAGGTTGCCGACGCGCTGCCATTCGGCCCCGGTACTGGTCACTCCATAAAACTTGGCGAGGCGTTCGTTGACGAACGTGTGGTCGGCGTCGAAGAAACTCAACACCGAGGCATCCTGTTGGAAGGCGTCGGTGAAGAAGCGGATCGGTTCCTCGTACATGTCGCCGCGCAGATCGCGGAATTCCGGGAAGTGCTTTTCGCTTTTTTCGTCGAGCGTGTCGAAGTCGTAGATGTGCAGCCATTGGCAGGCGAACTCGGTTGCGAGTCGGCGGACGCGAGCGTCCTTAAGCATTCGCCGAGCTTGCTCGGTGAGCACGTTCGGGTCACGCAGCTTGCCGGAGGCGGCGACACGGCTCAGTTCATCATCCGGTTGCGAGGACCAAAGGAGGTAACTCAGTCGGCTGGCGAGTTCCCAATCTGAGACCGGTCCGGCCGTCGCTCCGGGGGCGGCTTTTTCGAGGCGGTACAAAAACGCGGGGGAGACGAAAAGTCGTGCAAGTGTAAATTGAAACGCTTCGTCATGCGGCAGTTCTTGGTCGCGGAGCTTGCGGTACAAGCCGCGCAGTTCGGTGACTTCGGAGTCCTTCAACGGACGGCGGTAGGCTTGCGAGGCAAACGCGATCAGTGCCTCGAACTGCTTCGACTCGGAATCGATCTGCGACTTGCGGAACGCGGCCGCTCGTTCGGCAAACGGTTTTCGTAATGGCTCGAAGACTTTCGGATCGGCGTCCTGCGTCGCGTATTGAATCAACTGTTCGAGCGCGTCGACCTGCGTCAGTGCATCGAGGCTGACGAACAACAGTTCGTCCCAGAGCTTGTTGAGCCGCGCGGTCTGGGCCTCATCGAGCATCAGCCGTTGAAGCTCGATGTCCTCGCGGTAGAAGTGAGCGAGCGTGACGACCTCATCGACCGGGACGATCTTCGTGTAGCAGAGGGCGATTGGAAACAGCGATCGAAATGCCGCGAGCGATGCTTCGATGCGTCGTCGTGACTCGCTGCCGTCGTTCACGATGATCGGCGTCGTGTGCGAGACGCCACGATTGTTCGATGTCCACAAGCCGCCAGCGTTCCTTTCAGTGGCAATCGTCGGCAACAGTCCCGCTGCTCTCTCCGGTTTTGCGGGGAGGACTTGAAGCTGGACGCTCCCCTCGGTTCCAGTCTCGCGATGCAGCGATCCGGTGGCGATGAACTCGTAACCTTCAATGAGGTCCGTCGGGATGCGGACTTCGATCACTGCCGGAGCCTTCATGCACAGGCTCGCCGCTTCGACCGTCGAACCGTTCGGGTGCTTGCCGAAGAGCGTGGGTTCGAGGCCGACGGTTCCTGAGTTCGATTCCGGCGAAGCCGCGTTTGGCTTGGCCGTCACAGCGTTTCGTGCCGCGCTCAACAGCGGTCCGCCGAGCGATGCGAGCTGTCGAAACAACGCAGTGTCTGGACTGTCATTTTCGCCGGGCGGTCCAGATTGCAGCAGCTTCTGTACTTCACTTGCGAGCTGCGGCTTCTCCGCAGCAGACGCGGACTGCCACTTCGCCAACACCGAGCCGGCGGGGATGACGACTCCCGCGTCTCCCGTCACAGGCTCGCTATAAAAATGCCAGATGTTCGCATTGCCGAAGCTATCAGCGTGCGGGTTGCTCGCGAGGATGTTCGGCGACACATCGCCGGAGAGATCCCACTTGCGATCACCGGCCGTCAGTGTCAGATCAATCGCCGTGAGGTCGCACGAGTGATTGCCGTCGCGCGGGGCAATCACCAGCGAAACGAGATCACCCGGCTTAATCGGGACATTGTCGAACGGGCCGACGTCGATCACTTTCGCTCCTTGCGAGTTTCCCGTCGCGAGCCGCTGCCGAGTGTTGCCACGTCGTACTTCTACCGACCACGCGACGCCGTTGCCGCATTCGGGGTGAGCGTGCTGCACCTTCGCTTGAATCTTCATTGCGGACGCAAGCGGGCTCTTCCAGCCGACGACGACGGCGAGCGTTGGAGTCGGATGCACGACGACTCCGTGCGGACGCGAGTTGCCGGGAATGCGCACATGATTGTCGGACGAGTTCGCGATGACGCTCAGCGCGTTCTCGCCGACCCAGCCCTTCACAAAGTCGTAGCCCGCGGAGCTTTCAGCCTTCTGTTTGATCAGCGAGTTGATCTTCACCTCACCCCCCGTGCCGACGCCGAGGTAGTCGAGCCACGTCGCGAGGGCATCCGGTTCGACGCCATGTTTCTCCGCGAGTGGACTGAGTTCGAGCTTCTCGGTCGATGCCGCCGCTTCCGCTGCTGCGCTGAGCGACTTCGCCGCGTTCGCGAAGAGCTTGTCACGACGAGCGGTCAGCTCGCGGCTCACATCGCGCACGTCACGGAGCAACAGCTCCGGCCGGCCCGGAGCGACGAAACGCGGACGTTCCCAAACGACGAAGTCATTTTCGTTGCCGTCCCCCGCGTCGCTCGTCACAAGAAACAGCGAGAGAGCTTCTTGACCCGGCATCGCCGTCGGCTTGACCTTCACTTCGTGTCGAGCGACCAGCGGCAGGATCGGTTCTTGCCAGCCCTTCGGGCCGCCGACTTTCCCGATGTGCCCGACGCTCGTGAATCGCCACAACGCTTGCTGCCACTGCATGATCTCGGCCGCGAGCTTCGGAACATCTTCGGCTTTCGCAATTCGCCAATGGCTGCGAATCGAATCGAGCAGCAGCGACGGTTCGCGTTCGTTGAGTCTTGAATCATCGAGCGTCTGCCACAACAGGCCGAGATATTTCGCATTCAGGCCGCGCGACGTCGCCACGTCCACGATGGACTTCTTCCGAGTCTGCAATGCTTCACGTTCTGCGATCGTCGCGGCCAGATACTTCTCGACGGCGAGGCGTCCGCCGCTGTTGGTATCGAAGACAATCCCTTGCAAGTTGACCTTCGTCCCGCCGGTCTCGGCGGAGAACTCGGCGTAGAAGCGACGAATCCGATCAAGCGTGTCGTTGGTCCAATCGCTGCGGTTCTGCGACGGCGAGAAGCGAATGCCATCCGGCAGCAACACCGCGTGCTTTGCGATTTCCTTCCCTGCATCGAAGTACTTCGTCAGCAGAGCAGGGGACATGACCATTGCGTTCCCCGCGTTCGTGAAGCCTTCTCCCGCTGCGCTGTCGGCCGGGAATTCCTTCGCTGGGCTGAGCGACTCGATGCCGGTCAGATCGCGGATCGTGTAGGTGTACTCGGCGTTGCTGAGCCGTCGCAGCACGACCGGTCCTGGATCCCCCGCGCTGGCGAACGCCTCGGCGTTGAGATACCGCTCGACCCAGGCACGCAATTGTTTCTTTTGTGCGGCGGTCGGCTGCGGCTTTGCCTCCTTCGGCGGCATCTCGTTCGTGTCGAGCATCTCTGCGACCTTCAACCAGACACGGGTCTGTTTCCGCACGTCGGCCAGAGCGGCGAAGCGTTCGAGATCGAGTTCACCTTCCTGCTTCTGCGTCGAATGACAATGCAGGCAGAACTGCTTCAGGATCGGCTTGATGTCGCGAGCGTATTCAATGCCGATGACATCGAACGGGGTCGGCTCGGCGGCTGTGCAGTTTGGTTTGGCAAACAGTGCGACCAGCAGGAAGGGGCCACAGATTCGTCGAAGTAGACAGCGCACGGCGGACTCCCAAGCGTGGAGGGTTCTTAATCGCGGACAGGTATTTTGAACGACTCGGCCGACATCTGGCGAGTCTCAGCCGGAATTCAGAATCGTCGGCGTTTGCGTGATTGCGAATCTCGCGATCGACGATCGGACTACGCCGTGACCACCGAAGGCCTTGCGAGCGTGCGGGCTTGTGCTGCGGACGTGTCCAGCGACAGTGTGATCTCCACACCCCAGGTGCCGCCCTGGTCAGCGAGCACTCGCCAATGAGGAACGACGGCACAGCTTTGATGGACGGTCTCGAAACCTCCCTCGGAGTTGCTCACCGTTTGAATTGGAAAGGCCCACAGCTTGGCCGGTTCCGAAAGTTCGATCGCGGCGTCGAGTCCCAGCCACTCATCCACGAGGCCGAGACGGTTCGTCTCCGGCAAATCGAGAACGGATTGCAGTTGACCGAGAGGGCGACCGGCAGCGTCGTAGAAATAGCGGTCGCTCGCTTCAGCCGCCAGGCCAGCGAAGTTGAGTTCCACGGCGAAAGTCAAAGGTTCGTTTGGTGGCAACCCCTCGAAAAGGTACCGGATTTCCAGAGCCGTGCCGCCGTTTGCGTCAATGGCGATGCGCTTCGTCAGCTTGATCGAATGCGGGCCGACGCGTCCGACTCGTGTGAGAACCGCTTCGACTCGTTTCACTGAGCGGCGCAGCAGCGATTGAAACGCGCCCAATGCAAAATCACCGATCTCACCGCGACCGCGCTGGAAGTCGTCCAGCGACGTGCCGTCAGCGAGGAAGTGGTCGACGAGGCTCTTGCGCGGTGTCGCGTCGTAAATCAGTTTTTGGTCGAGATCGGGTTGTTTGAACTTCACTCCGCCGTTGGGATCGACTCCGCCGGTGCCCGATTGTCGCGACCCGTCGAGCGCGGCTTGCTTGATCTTCTCGTGATACGGCTCAAAGCGACGATCCAGAGTTGCCAGCAGATTGTGGCGGATGCTGCGGAGATCGAGTTCGTACAAATGCCCGCCGCGAGCGGGGGCAACGAATGCAACGAGGCGGTCGCTGGCGAGGCGAATCTCCTTACGGGCATCGAAATCAAAATCGTCCGAGTCGATCCGCACCCACGCGCCGCTGCCTGGATGATTGGCCGAACCGAGCTGTCCGGCGACCTCTTCGAGGATGTTGTCCGCCGCGATGAGGTGCTGATAAATCGCGTTCCGCAGGTGTGGCAGATATAGCCCTCCGAACGAACCATGCCAGTACGGGCAGTTGCATTGCCCGCGATACAACTCTGAGCGAGCCTCCGCCAAGCGGTCATGATGTTCTTGCCGCGAGTCGAGCCGCGTCAGCTCTTCAAGCCGGCTGCTGACCTGCAACGCTCGCGCGTACATCTCGTTCGACTCGGAGTACTTCGAGCGGAAGTTACGCCAGAAGCCGCCGCGCATGAACTGTTTGAATTCCGGCCAATCGGCGTCGTCCGCGTGCTTCTTGCTAAGTGCCGCGAGCGACAGTTGCCGTTCCGGCGGCAGAACCCATTCGGTCATCTCGCGATAGCTGCTGTCCGGCAGGAAACAGCGGCCGACCGGCGGTACGCTGTCGACGCACTCGCTGAGCGTTGTTGTCTTCAACCAATCGCTGTTGGCTCGCAGCGCGTCAAAGAAACGCCGCAGCCAGCCGCGCTGGAAGACAAGATCGTGAGTGCCAGGCCAGACGCCGAATTTCTCACCGTCGTCGCCGCAGACGGCGATCGCGTTCGGGTTTTTCGCCGCGAGGTCACGCAGAAAGTCGATGCTGGCTTGCGGATCTTGCCAAGGAATTGTGTACCGCAGACGCTCGGCGATCGGGAAAATCTTCAGCAGTTGGCCTTCGTCTTCGGTGAGGTAATGCCCCAAAAGTTGCTCCGGCGAGAGCCCCGCATTGCGGAAGTGCGTGTCGTCCAGCACCGTGAACTCGATGCCGGCCGACGCAATGTCCGCCGCGAAATTCTGTTCCCAAACTCGTTCCGGTACCCACATGCCTCGGATCGGCTGGCCGAAGAGACCTTCGAGGTAGTCGGCGTACAGTTTCATCTGGCCGACTCGGTCGCGGCGCGGGATGCACGCCAGGATCGGCTCATAAAACGGCCCACCCAGGATTTCGATCTGGCCGCGCTGAGCAAGTTCTTTTAGCCCGTCGATGTATTCCGGATGCGCGGTGACGAGCCACTCTACCAGGCTGCCGGAGTTGTGAATCACGACCTTGATGTCGGGATACTCGCGCAGCACTTGAAGAAACGGCGCGTAGCTGTCCTGATAGGCAGCCTCGAAGACACCTTCGAAGTTGCCGATCGGTTGGTGGTTGTGAAAGACGAGTGAGAGACGAATGATGTTGGGCATCAGACAGCGTCATTTCCCAAGGTTCAAATCTCCGCCCGCCTTAAAAACGCTCCGGCATCTTCCGGCGGGACTGAGTTGATATAGAAGCCACTGCCCCACTCGAAACCGGCCACGCCGGTCAGGCGGGGGATGATCTCAAGGTGCCAATGGTACGACTTCAAATCGAAGTTGTCGGCGTGAAACGGTGCGGTGTGCAGTATGTAGTTGTACGGCGGGTTGTCGAGCGCGACTTCCAGCTTTTGGAGCGTAGTCTTCAGGACGTGTGCCAGTTCGTCCACGTCTGCTTCCTGAACCGTTTCGAATTGGCTGGAGTGCCGCTTCGGGAGGATCCAAGTCTCGAACGGGAACCGGCTGGCGAAGGGGCAGAATACCACGAAGTTCGGGGAGTCGAGCACGATTCGATGCTGATCATCCAGTTCCTGGCGGATCATGTCGCAGTAGATGCACCGGCCTCGCCAACCGAAAAATTCCTTGGCTCCCCGCATCTCTTCCGCAACCTGAATTGGCACTACAGGCGTTACGATCAACTGCGAATGAGCGTGCAGCAACGACGCTCCGGCCGCCGCCCCTTCGTTCTTGAAGACCATCGGATGGACCAGCCGCTTATCCCGTTTGAGATCCACAAGCCGGTCGTGGTACATCCAAAGAACTTCGCGGATGTTCGCCGGCGGCAGGTTGGCGAATCGGGTTTCGTGATGTGGGCAGTCGATGATGACTTCGTGAGCACCGACACCCTGCATCACGTCGTACATGCCGACGCCGCGGTTTTCGAGCTGGCCTTCAATTTTTAGCGCCGGGAACTTGTTGGGGACGCAACGGACTCGCCAGCCGCGCTGATTGGGGACTGAGTCGTGATTGCGATAAGCCAGAATTTCGTTGGGGCAGGCCGCTTCATTCCCCTCACAGAACGGACAGAATTTCTCGGCATCCGGGCTCGGCGACGTCTGAAAATCCGTCGGCCGCTTGGCTCGGTCAGGTGCGATGATGACCCAGCGGCCGGTGATCGGATCTTTGCGAAGTTCAGGCATATCATCGCTTCTGCCAGAGGTCGGATGGTCCCGCAGGCGAACGGATTTGACTGACTCGGCCGATTTCAGGAAAGGCAGGTTCGCGGGTTATCCCTCGGCCACGTTGACGAAGACCTTCAGTGCCTCTTTGGAGTCCACCAGTTGCCGCATCATCTCGCGGTAGTTGTCGAGCCCGTTGACCGGCGTGGTCAGGATTTTCTGTGTGACTCCTGGAAAGAAAATCTCTCCTTGAGCCATGTCGCTGATGCCCGATTCGAAATGCCGGTAGTTAGCGTTGACGGTCCCCAACAGCAGCTTGTTGCCGAGCACCCAATTGAGATTGATGTGATCTGCGTGAATTTCGACTTTGCGCTGGCCGCCAGTAATGCTTGTCCAGACGATCGCTCCGTTGTGTCCCAGCACGCTCATGGCTTCGAACGCGATCGCGCTGTTGCCAGTGGCTTCGATGATCAGGTCCGGCTTACCCGTGTGCTTGGCGAGTTCGGTCAGTGACATGCTTTGCGTACTGACGTACGTCGCCCCGTAAGCCTCGGCGATCTCGGCCTTGAGGCTGGGTTTTGTTCCGCGGGCGATCGTGAAGACCTCAACGCCGCGCAGCCGCAGGATCAACGTCACTAACAGGCCGATCTGGCCGGCTCCGGTGACGTAGGCAATTTTCGGTTCCCAAACGAGTAGCCGCTTCTGTGCTTCGTAGACTTGCTGAATCGCTTTGTCCGCAACGCTCATCGGTTCGGCCAGCACGCCCAGATGTTTCAACGCCGGCGGAATTCGGACGACGAACTCGGCGTCATCGACGTAATACTCGGTCAAGAATCCGTGCAGCAAGTTGATGCCGCGCTCGTAGTAGACTTCTTCGCTGGTCGTGTCCGAACGGCCAATGCGATCGAAGATCGAGTTCCCCGGTCGGCGCACAGTGCAAGTGACGTAATCGCCCGGCTTGACGTGTCGCACGCTCGAGCCGACTTCCTCGACAATGCCGAATGACTCGTGACCCAGCACCAAGAAGTCGTAGCCCGGCGGCGGATTTCCATAGAGGCCGTCGTTGATCTCGCGGTCGGTCGCATCGACGCCGACTTTCAAAACTTTGACCAGCACGCCACGACCGTTCGGGATATCGTCCAATCGCGGCTTGGGCAGATCGGCAAGATGAACGCTGTTGGGGTGACGCGGTTTGACGGCAATCGCTTTCATGACGGCAGACTCTCGGAAGTTGACAACAGAAATGGCAAATGGGCCGGCACTCACAGCCCGGAAAGGACCAAGATTGTACGGAGTGGCCGGGTGAGATTCGACGAACTCAGTCTCGCTGCTACAGTGGCGACATGACGGATGATTACCGAGTCAACTTGCCGCGTTTTTCTGGGCCGCTGGACCTGTTGCTGTACTTGGTCCGGCGGAATGAATTGGATTTGCTCGACCTGCCGATCGCCGAGATCACCGCTCAGTTCCAGAGATACCTGGCGGCGATTCAGTTTTTGGACCTCGACCTCGCCGGCGAATTCGTCGTGATGGCCAGCACGCTGTTGGAAATCAAAAGCCGACAGGCGTTGCCGAACACCGAAGAGGAAGAAGAAGTCCCGGTCGAGCCGGTGGATGATCCGCGCAGCGGGCTGATTCAGCAGTTGCTCGAATACAAGCGGTTCAAAGAGGCGGCGAAAGCTCTCGAAGAACGAGCGGCTGAATCGCTGGAACGGTACCCGCGACTGAGTGACGAACGCCCAGATGCCGTCCGCGATCCGAGTGCGGATCGCATCAAAGGAGTCGAACTCTGGGACTTGGTCAGCGCGCTCAGCCGAGTGCTCGAACGCCGGGTGATCCAAGAGGAATCGAAGATCCGCTACGACGACACGCCGATCTCCGTTTACATCGAACAGATCGGCGCGAAGGTCCGCGAAGCTGGTCGAGTCCGCTTCACGACACTGTTCGACAACGCCTCGCAGCGCAGCCGAATCATCGGGATCTTTCTGGCGATTCTCGAACTCTTGCGACATCAGGGGTTCCGAGCCGACCAGGCGGATGCCTTCGGCGAGATTTGGATATTATCCCCGGAGGTCATTGTCGAAGGACAGCCGACCGCCGACAAATAATTTGAGTTTGAGAGCCTCGCACTCTCGCTCTCTCAAACATCCCAAGACGTCTCGAAAGACACCACAAGGAGCCGACATGAACGTTCTCTCGCGACTGACCGAATGGCATCCCGAACTGACTGCAGTGCGGCGTGAACTGCACGCTCACCCACAGACCGCGTTCGAGGAAACGTTCGCTTCAGAACTCATTGCCTCGAAGCTGCAAGCGTGGGGCATCGAAACGCATCGCGGACTTGCCAAGACCGGCGTCGTCGGCGTGATTCGCGGCAAGCAAGCTGGCGAAGCACGGCTGCGCTGCATCGGTTTGCGAGCCGACATCGACGCGCTCGACATCGAAGAACTCAACGACGTCCCGCATCGCTCGCAGAATCCCGGCAAGATGCACGCCTGCGGGCACGATGGACACACAACGATGCTGCTCGGAGCCGCTCGTTATCTCGCCGAGTCACGTAATTTCGCCGGCACGGTCAACGTCATCTTTCAGCCCGCCGAGGAAAACGAAGGGGGTGGCCGCGTGATGGTCGAAGAGGGACTCTTCAACCAATTCCCCTGCGACGCGGTCTTCGGAATGCACAACTGGCCGGGGATGCCCGTTGGACACTTCGGTGTTTGCTCAGGACCGATCATGGCCGCGTTCGACGTGTTCGAGATCATCGTCCGCGGTCACGGCACTCACGCCGCGATGCCGCATCTGGGAGTCGATCCGATCGTCGCGGCCTCGCAGATCGTCACCGCGTTGCAGACGATTGCCAGCCGCAACATGAATCCGCTCGATCAACTGGTCATCAGCGTCACGCAAATTCACGCCGGCGACACATGGAACGTGATCCCCTCGCAAGTGATGCTCCGCGGCACCGTACGAACGTTTCGCAAAGAGGTTCAAGACATGGCTGAAGCTCACATGAGACGGATCGTCAGCGGCATCGCGACCTCGCTGGGTGCCTCCGCCGAACTGCACTACGACCGCCGCTATCCAGCAACGGTCAACACGCCCGAAGAAACGCAATGGGCCGCCGAGGCCGCCGTCGCCGTCGTCGGTTCGCAGCACGTCGACACGAATGTCGCTCCCTGCATGGGGGGCGAGGATTTTTCCTTCCTGTTGCTCGAACGTCCCGGTTCGTACATTTGGGCTGGTAACGGTCCCTCGGACAATGGCCGCGTACTGCACAATCCTCGCTATGATTTCAACGACGACCTGCTGCCGATCGGAGCTAGCTACTGGGTACGACTCACCGAACGGCTGCTTTCTTGACTTAGTTTGGGCACTCGGCCCCGTCGATGGTCGGGCCAGAGTGCTCAGCCTACAAGAACTCCCTGGGAGCATGAATCATGATCGTTGTGATGAAACGAACCGCGACTCCCGATGCCATCCAGCAGATGGCTCGTACGGTCGAAGAGATGGGGTTGAAGGCGCACGTCATCGTCGGTACCGAGCGAACCGTGATCGCCGCCGTCGGAGACAAGCGGAACGGCGCGAAAGAGTTGCTCGAATCCTACGACGACGTTGAGCAAGTTGTCCCGATTCTCGCGCCTTACAAAGTCGCCAGCCGCGAGACGAAGCCAGAACCGACCGCGATCAAAACTCGTGGCCTCGTCATCGGTGGCGGCCACATCGGAGTCATCGCCGGCCCCTGCTCGGTCGAAAGCGAAGAGCAAATCCTGCTGGCCGCCGAACAAGTCAAAGCCGCCGGCGCGACCGGCCTGCGCGGTGGAGCCTTTAAGCCCCGTACCAGTCCGTATGCCTTCCAAGGGATGAAGGAAGAGGGTTTGAAATTGCTGGCCCTCGCCCGTGAGAAGACTGGACTGGCAATCGTCACCGAGGTCATGGCCCCGCAGCATGTCGAACTCGTTGCGAAGTACACCGACGTCCTGCAAATCGGCGCTCGCAACATGCAGAACTACCACTTGCTGCAGGCGGTCGGTGAGACGCGGCTGCCAGTGCTGCTCAAACGCGGTCCGTCGGCGACGATTGAAGAGTTTCTGCTCGCGGCGGAATACATCCTCGACCAAGGCAACCAGCAGGTGACGCTCTGCGAGCGAGGCATCCGCACGTTCGAAACACACACGCGATTCACTCTGCCGCTGGCGACCGTTGCCTACCTGCAAGAGAAAACGCACCTGCCGGTCGTCGTCGATCCGAGCCACGGCACCGGTATCGCGTCACTCGTCCCGTCGATGTGTCTCGCCGCAGTTGCGTGTGGCAGCGACGGGCTAATCGTCGAGGTTCATCCAGATCCGAAGAAGGCGATGAGCGACGGAGCACAGTCACTTACCCCCGTTGCGTTCGCCGACATAATGGCTCGCTGCCGACTCGTCGCCGCCGCCGTCGGCAAGACGATCGGCTGATGTGATCTTTCGACGTTACCCTTTGCGAGGCAATTCGCGGGGGGAATGAACGACGAGATGATTGAGCACCGGAATCGCGCCGCAGACTTGGCTGACGAGTTTGCTCACTTCGTCCGAATCGTTCGCTTCAAGCACCCCTTCCAGGCAAAGCCCATCGCGGACGCGGCGAACGACCAGCGAGGTGAAGTTGAGGTTCGACTCCTGCATCAATCGGTGGCGAACCTCTTGCTCCAGGTGATGCGGGTGCACCAGCAGCGAGTCATCGGCCGGCAAGAGCACGGTTTCCGATTGTTGCTCTTCAACTGCGTCACCCACGTCGACACGAACCGGACTCAAGGCTCGGCGACGAGTTTCCTCAAAGCGACCGGCTTTTCGCATGGCGACATCCTTCCGTTGCGAACAGACATTCCATTGATACGGAGTCGTCTCATGACCGCTTTGGCAGCATTCGACCAATCCTGCCATTCCAACAAGTGGCCGTGAGTGTACCCGGCGAAATCCAATTGACGAGTCCAATTTTGGAAGCTCACTTCAGACGCAGCATTCCGCGAGTAGCCCGCTCGCGGTTCAGAAGCTCGAAGGCCGACCGCTCCTCCTTCAGCAACTTGACCAGTTGCGAGCCAGAACAGCCCAACGAAATTGCCGCCGACGCCTGATTGAAATCGCACAGCGTGAGCACATCCAGCGCCTCGGCCAACAGCGCGGGAAAGTCGAGATGGGTCGGATTCACCGAAATTCGACCTCCTCGGCATCGAGACCGCCACAGCTCCGACGGAATCGCATCGAACGAGCGAACCGTGCGGAATTCGACCGCCAATCGGACTCGCAACCGAAATAACGCGATCTCCCGGTTTTCCGACTGGCTGCGACGTTCATTGGCCTCGGCCTGGATCCCGGTTGGATCATGCACCAGCACCACGGCGGTCTCGACTTTGTTCCGATGCTGACCTCCCGGACCCGAACGCCGAGTCCGCCGTTGCGAACAGACGCGCAGCAAGTCCTTTGAGTCGAGCGCGGCAGGATGAGGTTCGCGAGAAGTATCGTTCAGCATCGCCAGTCTTCCTTCGAGCAGACACAATCGTCACAGATGATTCCGATTCCCCGACTGGATTGCCACATGGCCGATGCTCCCCGCCGATTGTTCGCCCTGATCCCCGCCGCCGGCCGCAGCCGACGGATGGGGGCATCGAAACTGCTGCTCCCGTGGCAAGGGACGACGGTCATCGAGTACCTCATCCACACGCTGACTCGCCCGGATATCACGGCGATTGTGATCGTCATCCGCCCCGACGATCACCTGCTGCAAGATGTTGTGCAACGCACGTCCGCCCTCGCGGTCGTTCCCGATCACGCGCCACCCGAAATGAGAGACAGCATCGAGTTCGGTCTGCGAGCCATCCGCCAACAATTCGCTCCGACTGACGACGAGGGCTGGCTGTTGATTCCCGCCGATCACCCGCTCATCGAACCAGAAGTTCTCGACGGCCTGGTGACGCGCTGGTCACAAGGCGATTGTCATGTACTGCTACCAATACTCGACCAGCGCCGCGGACATCCGACGCTGATGAGGTGGTCGCTCGCGGAACGGATCGAACAGCTGCCTGAGGACGTCGGTGTTAACACGCTGCTCCGTTCGTCGCCGGATCTCGTCACCGAATGGCCGACCGATCATGATTCCGTGCTTGCCGATCTCGACACGCCGGAGGACTATGCCTTCTGGCAACAGAGGCTCGCAGGCGATCCGGGTTAGTTCGTTTCGTCTGCAAACACCGGCTTCGATGCATCCAGACCGAACGTCGCGATTCCCGCGAACACGAACGCGATCAGGCCGAGCCAGAAGAGACTGTTCCACTCGTCCAATCCGGGAGTTTCGCCGAGCAGATAGTTGTAGAGCAGCGGGCCAAACGCGGCTCCGAGATTTCCCCACATGTTGCCCCAGCCGAGCACCGAGCCGACGTATTTGCCGCCGGCATCCTGAGCGTACGCCCAGAACGCTGACTGGCCGAGATCCACCGAAAAGTAGATTAAGCAAAACGCTGCCGTGAACGCATACGGTGAATTGAGCGCCGACCCGGCTGGCTGAGCCGCAAAGAACAGACACATCCCATAGCCACCCGCTGCGATGAATCGCGTGATGATCGGCGGCAAACTGCGGCTCCATTTCAGTCCGATGCGCGGCAATAGCCAATCAACCCAGCGACCTCCGAGAAAGCCGCCGCACATGCCGATCAGGTTGGGCAGCATCACCAGCATGCCCCGTTCGAGAATCGGAACGTTGTGCATCTCGATGAAATAGCGTGACAGCCATGTCACCAAGAAGACCCAGCCGATGTTCGTTCCAATCTGATTCGCGCAATTGCACCACAAGCTAAAGCTCGTAAAAAACGGCTTGATCGGCAGTCGTCCGGCCTTGCTCGCAGGATCGGCGGCGGTGGCGAGCCGCCCGGTCTCAATCAGCGCACGTTCGGCGTCGTTGACTCGCGAGTGCAACTCCGGCCGCTCGCGGAACATCAGCCAGATTCCCAACGCGACGAGGACACCGGACAGCCCGTAAACGATCATCACCGGTCGCCAACCTCGGCCGTAGAGCTTCCGAATCTCACCGGGAAATGCCGCCTCGATCAGTAACCGATTGAACCGCCGCAGTTCCGAGTGCGAAAGCGAGTCGCCCGACTTCAGCCGTTCGGCATATTTGACCGCCTCGCGCGGCAAGTTGATCTTTGGAATTTCAGCAGGGTCATAAATTGGTCCCCGAATGTTGTTGTCGAGCAGATGGTTCAGACCATCGACAAGTTCCGCTTCCGTCGCTGGTGGTGTCTTCGGAGCCGGTGTTGAGTCGGGTTGTGGATTCAGCGATTTCTTGACTTGCCATAACCAGTGCTCTTCTGCAGCCGCTTCGATCGCTATCCAATCGGAACTCCGCTTGGCTGCGCCAAAACTGGCCGCCATTCGGTCGGCGAGAAACGAGGGAGTCGTCAGACTCTTTCGAGCTTTGCTCCGTAACTCTTCGGTGTTGCCGTCCGATTCGATGGTTTGCTTCACTTTGTCGGAGATTGGTGCAATGCGAGCACAAAACCTTCCGGCATCCATCATGTCGCGCTCGGCAATCCCGACTTCCGATTCGACCGGCACGAAGACCACCATCAAGAACGCGGTCAGGATCGGTGCCATCGCGCCACCGATTCGGCCACCAAGTCCGACCCAGGCGCTGGCCGTTGCTCGTTTGGAGAGCGGCACCCAGCGGCTGATGACTCCACCGGCCGTCGGGTACGCTCCGGCTTGGGTGATCCCGCACATCAGCCGCGCGACGAGCAGCATCGCGAAGCCGGCGACCAAGCCCATCTGAGCCGTGAACAGCGACCACGCCACGACGTAGATCGACAGCATGATCCGCGCGCCGAAGCGGTCGCTCAGCCAGCCCGACGGGACTTGGGCTAAGGCGTAAAACAGAAAAAAGAACGGGCCGAGCAGCAGGCTCATCTGCGTCTGCGATAGGCCGAGGTCTTCCTTGATGTAGTCGCCGGCGAACGAAACGCAGAAGCGGTCGAGGTACAGCAGCACCGACATCAGCGTCAGCAGCAAGACGATTAAGTGCCGGACGCCACTTGGACGGGACGCTGCTTCAGACATAGCCGCTCCTTGGCGGCCGAATCAGGCGGGAGGCGGGGCCGCGAGGAAGACACCCTAAAAAGAAAAAACGCTGTGAGCAACGACGAGTCACTCACAGCGTTTTCAGGTTTGCCGAAGTTTGCAGTTGCGGGCCAACGCCTGCCACCACGGCGAGCAAATCCAATTGCAGTGCTCGTGCCAAACTTGATTGTGTTTTGGAAAAGAGCTGTAAGTCCTTGCTCTGCCAAGCAATTTCGGTTTTCCAAGTTTCTGGGTGGGCGAGAATTCCCTTTCGCCGATCCGAGCACTTTGCAACACCTGCGGCATTTTGCTCGGCCGACTGCTGCGTGATGCAAAACAGAAGTTGGTCCGCCGTCGGCGGATTGCCCCCTCTGAAACCAGCCGGCGATCCGAAATGCCGTACGGATAAGGCTGCCCATCCGCCAGGTTCAGCGATGGCTGTGAGCGTTGTCGGGGAACGCCCCGGAGCGGACTTCGGCGATGTACTGCTGAGTCGCACGAGTCGCCTCGGCTCGCAGATCGGCGAAGTGCTTGACGAACTTCGGATGGAAGCCGTCGGTCAGGCCGAGCATGTCGTAGCTAACCAGCACTTGGCCGTCGCATTCGGGGCCGGCTCCGATGCCGATCGTCGGTACGGTCAGTTCGCGAGTGATTTGTGCGGCGAAATCTCGCGGAACCAGTTCCAGCAAAACGCTAAAGGCCCCTGCTTCTTGAGCAGCTCGAGCATCGGCCAGCAGCCCCTGCTTGTCCCGTTGAATTTTCATTCCACCGTATCTGTGAATGGATTGAGGCCGCAAACCAACATGGGCCATCGTCGGAATGTCTGCTGCCGTCAACGCCGCAATCGTCTGTGCTTGATTTACTCCCCCTTCGAGCTTCACGGCGGCAGCCCCTGTCTCCTTCAGAATGCGGCCGGCATTCTCGACCGCCTGTGACGGACTGACTTGAAACGACAGGAACGGCATATCGACGATAACGAGGGCTTGGCGAACCGCCCGCATCACACACTTAGCGTGGTAGATGATTTCATCCAGTGTGACTGGCAGTGTCGTCGAGTGACCTTGGATGACATTGCCCAGGCTATCGCCGACCAAAATCGAGTCTATACCCGCGGCATCGAGTAGTCCGGCCCAAGTGAAGTCGTAGGCGGTCAACATCGTGAGCTTGCGGCCTTCGGACTTGGCCTTCACGAAGTTGGGGACGGTCATCGCGGTAGCTGGTTTGGTCATGGCAAGAACACACTAACCCGAAGCGTCAGCGAGGGCGAGTGTTCCAAACGACTTGGAGGAACTATTGGGCCGACTCACTCATGTCGGACGCTCCGACATCCAACTTCGACCATTTCTTACTCGTCAGTTTCTTCAGCCCTTCGGCAGTGACTGAGCCATTTTCTTTGAATGCCAGCGATTGCAGGCTTTGCATTCCGAGCAACTTATCGATGGCCGCGTCGGTGACGCCGGTCGTTCGGATCGTCAGTTCCTTCAGATTGGGAAGCGTTGCGATCACGTCGATCGTGGCATCGGTCATTTGCGGGACCGTCCAAATATCGAGCAGCTCCAGCAACTTGAGAGCCGCGAGATGTTTCAGCCCGGAATCACCGACCGACGTGATCTCGTGCAGGTAGAGACGCTTCAGCTTGGGAAGGTCGTCGAAGACCTCCAACGCTCGATCGTCGATGTTGGGAAGGTCGCGGAGTGTCAGCCGGGTCAAGCCCATCCCCTTGAGAGCAAGGACTCCTTCGGTCCCGAAGCCCTGGCAGCGGAAGATTTCGAGTTGGGTGAGTTTACCGAGCTTGGCGAGATGCGGTCCCGACTGATCGGTGATCTGGAAATCCTGGATCAACAGCGAATCGAGCGTTTGATTCTTGCTGAGGTATTCCAGGCCCACATCGTTGACCGCCGTACTGCGGTGTTTGAACGCGGTCAACTTCGGCAGATCCGCGACGACCTCCAGAGCCATGTCCCCCGCCTCCATGTTGCCTCGCAGATCGAGCGTGCGGAGTTCCTTCAATTTTTCCAGCCGCCGAGCACCGATGTCATTGACTTGGTTTTGCACCAACGTCAGCCGCTGGAGCTTGCCGAGTTCGCTGAGGATCTTGACCACCCCGTTGGTCATGTTTGTGTTTGACGACAGATCAAGTTCGACGAGATTGGGAAACGATTGGACGATCATCCCCACCGTCGAGTCGTTGATTACCGAATTAGTGATCGCGAGACTGGTCAGTCCTCCCAAGCCGTTGAGTTTCACGACCATCTCGTGATCCAGCGTCCGGCAGTTGAAGATCTGCAGCTTTTCGAGATCGCTGAGCTTGCCGAACAGTGCCAAGTCGTCTGCCGTCAGATTCGATCCGTCTTGAATGACGATTTCCGTCAGAAGTTGGCCCTCTTTCGGCGAGTATCTGGATCGCGAGCCGAATGCGTCGATCCGAGTCCTTGCGGCTTTGACGTCGTCGAATTTGGCCGTCCCCTGTTTTGTGGCCACTGGCGGCGTTTTGTTCTTCGACTCACTGGCAGATGACTCACCCCTGTCACCACCAGGAGTGTCAGGCTGACCGCATCCCGTCAGTCCCAATAATCCAACGATCAACAAAGCAATCGAGTGACGCATCATGACTTTCATCTCAATCAGTACACTGGAAACAACAGAGAAATAGCCACGTTCGCCAGAACGTGGGCGATCTGCCAACGCCCACGCTCTGGCGAACGTGGCTACATTGAAACTCAATTCGGAACGACAACTAATCTAACCGGTAGCCTTCCGGGTACTTTGGCTTGATCAGATCGGCGACGTGCGGTGTCTTGAGCGACGCGAGGTTGGTGACCTTGAGGTTCTTAGCGTCCCACTCCACCTTCTCGCCCCATTCACCCATTGCGCCTTTCTCTCCTCCGGTGGCGGCGGCCCAGACGGCAAGGTTACCGAGCAGGATCGTCTCGGTGAGC
>Ga0194121_10001480_pt1 | contig 39777 bp, 34 predicted proteins | sample TA2MahCa50mmetaG_FD_148609 | JGI IMG/M metagenome (GOLD analysis project Ga0194121, IMG submission 148609) | Freshwater microbial communities from Lake Tanganyika, Tanzania - TA2015020 Mahale Deep Cast 50m | ecosystem: Environmental > Aquatic > Freshwater > Lake | place: Tanzania: Lake...
GGCCAGCCGGTGAAAGACCTCTGCTTGGTGATCTGCCCCAGCGTCTGATAGGGCGTATTATGTCAACCGAACACCCACGTAATACGGACTATCGGCGATTCAGTCTGCATCGACGTCAATGCTCGTCCAAGAGCGCATGAAACTGATGACCTCCCGCTCGCGCCTCTGCGCGGAGCGCTTCGCAACGGCACGTGTCGAATCAGATAGTACCGTCTCGGTTCGAAGCAACACGGAGCGCAGTATACGCGCAGGCCCGGACACAGGGAACCTGTCGACGATGCACGCGAGCGCACTGGCGCTGTACCTCACTTGAAGGGACGCGGATCGAGTGTAAAATCCACTCATGGAAACCGCGCGTGCCGTGGGCGAGATGATCAAGCGCTTCTTGGAGCACCCTGTGACGGGTCTCGCCGCGGGCGTTGTGCTGGCCGCGGCAGGCATCGATGACCTACTCGAGGCCTTGGCAGCAGCCGACTATTCGATTGGCGTGCACCATGGCCTGATTCTGCTGGGCCTGTTCAAGGTGCTCTCCGCGTTGGCTGAGACGCTTGAGCGCCTCAGTTCGGTCGCCGAACGACTCGACTGACTACCACCGCAGTAGTGCGGTCTCGATAGACGTCCCAGGCCCCATGGCCATCAACACACCCAGATCCCCCTCGCGGGCGATGCCTTCCGCCCGCAGCGCTTCGAGGGAAAACAGCACGCTGCCCGACGACACGTTCCCGAATCGCTCGAGCACGGAGCGCGTGTGTCGCACATCGTGATCAGCCAGGCCAAGACCACCGACAATTGCGTCGATGACCTTCTTGCCGCCAGAGTGAATTACCCAGTGCCGAATCGCCGACCGGGACAGTCCGTGCCGTGAGAGGAGGCGATCGACCGGAACGTGCGCGTGTCGACCGATGACAAACGGGATCTCGCGACCGAGGTAAAAGGACAGTTTCGCGCCGTCCAGATCGTACCGCATCGCCGCGATGGCGTCGGTCAGGATGAACGGCTCAAAGTCCACCACAGCGGGCCCGGCTTCCCATGTATCGGTATGGTCTGCGCGTACGACGACTGCAGCCGCCCCATCCCCGAACAGCGAATTGACCACGGCGGTCGGCATGGTGTCGTTCATGACATACGCAGCCGAACAAATCTCGACGCAGACCAGAAGTCCCGGCACCCCGGGATTCGACCTGGCCAGGGCGGCGGCGGCTTGCAAGCCGTTCACGGCGGCGTTACATCCCATCCCGACGATATCGATCCGCTGAAGCCGATCGCACAACTCAAGATGCCGAATCAGGTGCGCCGTCAGACTTGGGCACAAGAAACCCGTGCTGGTCGTGCAGACCAGAAATCCAAGCGCCTCGGTGGTGAGCCCTGCGTGATGGAGCGCCGCTCGAATCGCTTCACCACCGATGTCCAGCGCCCCCCTTCGGTGCCTGTCGATCAACTGCTGAGGAGACTCGTCAGGAGCGGCGCCGTTGACGTGGGGCGGCAGGAACAGATGCCGGGACCGGATGTGGCTGTTGCGAAACAGCCTCTGAATTTTCGGATTGGACTCTCCGGCCCACGTCAACACTTCGTCCTGCGTGAAGCGGTCTGGAGGCGTCGCCGTGCCCACAGCGAGCAGCCTCGGTGCTGCCAACGATGACGCAGTCACGGGTTGGGCTCAAGCGAGTGAAAATCATGACCGTGGTACTGGAGGGCCCAGTCCTCACGAACGGTAGCCGCCAGACTCGTACTCGCCCCGCAGTCCACACAAACCCGAACGCCGAATGTTGCCAACTGCTGCAGGGTGCCGTGCCAGTCCATCGCGTGGCTCGCGTTACGAACCACTTCTTCACGAACGTCAGCGGCCCGGCGCAACGACTGCCGTGTAGTTGTGGAAAGAATGGGAACGCGGGGGTCGCTCCAGGTGCGTGCGGCGACTGCCGAGGCGAGCGCAGGAGAGATACCAGCAAGCGCCGTCGCGTGAAAGGGGGCCGTCAACGGCAACAACCGGGTCGCTGGCGCTCCACGCTGCAGCGCGTCGTCAAGCGCCTGCCCAACCTGTGCCTTCCGACCGGTCAAGAGCCAGGTCGTCGCGCCGTAACGGTCGGTCACCTCGAGGCCGTGGGTTCCTGCCAGGTCTTGGACCATGTCCGGTGCCAATCCGACGACCGCCCCTACCGCCCACTCTCCCGCGGGGGTGTGGCGATGAGCCGCGTCGCAGACCTCGGTAATGAGAGTCAGGACCTCGTCAAACGGCAGCGATCCAGTGAAGGCCAGCGCCGAATACAGGCCCATGGAATAGCCCGTCACCACAACCGGGGCTGACAGATGCGCCAGCGACCATTCCGCCATGGCGACACCCTCGATGATGGTGGCGTAGTGGGCCTGCAGAGTCTCCGCGCCAGACTCGTGCAGCACGCTCGGATGCGGGACGGCAAACACCTGCGGGGACAAATCGACCACCGCAGCCGCACGCGCCGTCCATCGTTCGAGGACGGGAGAGAGCCCCGGCAACCGCGCAGAATGAAACTCCGGCGTCCGCATGGGAAAGGTCGGAAACATCAACGCAAGCGGACCTGACATGCAGTCACCAGTATACTGCGCGGGTGACTCGGGAGACTGACATCGCTTTGATCGGCTACGGTCCAACCGGAGCCACGCTTGCCAACTTGCTGGGTGCACGCGGCTGGCGAGTGGACGCGTTCGACCGCGCGCCTGACGTCTACGCCCAACCGCGCGCCGTGCACTTCGACGACGAGATCATGCGCCTCTGGCAGCAACTCGACATCGTGCAGCCTCTCAGTCCCGCGCTGACGGAAGTGCGCGGCATGGACATGCTGAACGCCGACGGCCAGATGATCTTTCAGTACACCGCACCCCCGAGCCCTGGACCGCTCGGATGGCCGCTGGGGTTCATGTTCTATCAGCCGGACGTTGAGCGCGCCCTCCGGGCCGCCGCTCTTCGGTATCCAGCCGTCCGCGCGCACCTGGGCGTAGAAGTCACCGCCGTGGAGGCGACACCCGAGGGCAACGCGGTCGTGACCACGCTCGGCGCTGGCGGCCCCGAGGAGTGGCGGGCGCGAGTGGCCGTGGGCTGTTGTGGCGCCCGGTCCCTTACCCGGGCGTCGATGGGAGTCTCGTTGTTCGACTACGGCGCCCACCAACCCTGGATTGTGCTCGACCTGCTCTTCCCCACGGATCCGGGCTTGCCAGCCGTTACGGTGCAGTACTGCGACCCTCGCCGCCCATCGACTTACGTCCCCATGCCGGGCCTGCGGCGGCGCTTTGAAATCATGCTGATGCCCGGCGACGACGTGGCCACAGCGACTTCAGAGGCGCAGATCGCGCGCTGGCTCGAACGATGGGTCGCCCCTGGGTCGTACACCATCGAACGTGCGGCGGTGTACACGTTTCATTGCCTGGTTGCGGAACGCTGGCGGCAGGGTCCGTTGGTAATCGCTGGCGACGCGGCTCACCAGATGCCGCCGTTTCTGGGACAGGGCCTGTGCTCGGGGGCCCGCGACGCCGCCAATTTGGCTTGGAAACTGGATATGGTGCTTCGCGGTACGGCTGACGCCTCTGTGCTCGACACCTATCAAGAGGAACGAGAAGCGCACGTGCGGACGCTCATCGAAACGGACATGTACCTGGGCGGTATCATCCAGACCACCGACCCCGCTGTCGCGCGGGAGCGCGATCGCCTGGCGTTGTCCAATGGCGCGCCGACCTCGCTCACCCCGGAGCCCCCACCGATCGGCGGGTCACTGTGCAGCAACGGTCCGCGAGATCGCCGTCCGTTCCCGCAGCCTGTCGCCGCGGATGGCACGCGGTTCGACGCGAGCCTCGGCGACGGGTTCGCCTTAGTTGGCACCATCGCGCCGTCGATGAAGGCCACCCGTGTCCTGGAGGCCCTCGGTGCCCGTCACGTTCCCACGATTCCTGATGCGCTGCGATCGTGGTTCGAGGAGGTGGGCGCCAGAGGCGTGGTGGTCCGTCCGGATCGGGTTGTGCTGGCGGCGGTGGCTGACACCAACGCGCTCGATCACGCACTCGCACCGGTGGCGCACTATCTGAAACCAGGTGCGCTCAGGTCTTGATGATGCGACGTCCGAGCGCGTTCAGATTCTCGGGTCGGATTTCGGTGGCGCAGCACAAGAAATCCCCACGAAGATAGCCGGGATTCCGCTCGCGGAAGTAGCGGCTGTATCTGTTGTGCTCGTCTCCGTCGGCTTCGACGTCATCCGCATGGCGATACCGGATAGGATCGCTCAGGCGCACCACGCCGGTCGTCGGGTCGAATTCCGACGGGAACTTCTGCGGCACGAAGGTGCGAATCACGTCGCGCAGCTCCGTATCGTCGGTGCGGTCGGGGTCAGGGGCAAACCGAAGATAACACGCCGGGAGGATGCGGTAGGTGCGATGGGTGGCAGTCAGGAGCACCCAAAAAAACCGGCTGTCGGGACGTGCTGCCGCCACCGCAAAGACGTGTCGCGCCCAGACACCGATCCACGAGGAATCACTCATGAAGTCCGGCGACAGCACGGTGTCACCAGAAAAAAACCCGAACGTCGGCGCCCCCCCCATCGTGGCGGACATCAACTTCAACGTGGTAAACCCCTGGAGCGTCCCGAGTTGATCGTCCACCCGCACAACCCAGTCCTTTTCGTCCAGGTCGTGCTCGAACACGGTACGATCCACGCCAACGAAGTGCTCGTTCATGATCTCGAACATCCGGACCCGATCCCGTTCGGAGATCGTAGCCGGAGTCACGACAGTCGCCGCGGAGCGACGCCCCGGCTGAGCAGATGACATAGGACGGTAGTATACCGTGCGATAATCGCGCGACACCGAAACGGAGCCCTGTGACACTGCACGTACGTTCCTGCGTGGCCGGCCGCATTCGCTGGGTGATCGACCAGATGGTCGGTCGCCCGCAGTTGGCTGAGGCTCTGGAGGTGGACCTCTCGGCCCACCCTGACATTACGTCGGCCAGCACCAACGCCGTCACCGGCAGTGTGCTGGTGACCTTTGCGGCCTCCGTCGACCGTGCCTGTGCGACGCGATGGGTACAGGAGGCGTGGCGTCGCCAGGTTGATGCCCAGCCTGGCAGCCTCCAGCGCGCAACGGCACGGCCCGCGTCGGCGTCTCCGGGATCAACACCTCTGCAGCGATTCATCGCCTCGACAGATCGCCATCGCACACTGCGGCGACGAGCCTTCGGGTACTCGGTCGCCAACGGCGTTGAGGAGGCGGTGCCGCCGCTGCTGGTTGGGCTAGCCGCCGACACGGTGACGCGCGGATCGTCGTCGTTGCTCGCCGGACTGGGACTCCGCACCGTGGGATCCCGCCTGCTGGCCCTGGGCGGTGTCAGTGTCGTCTTCTGGGCCGCCGCGTCGTTGATTGAGTTCATGAAGGAACGCGCCACGGCAGACTTCGCCAACGCCGTCCGACACGACCTTCGTACGCAATTGTACGAGCACTTGCAGACGCTGGATGTGTCGACCATCGAATCGCGCGAGACGAGCGAATGGATGGCGATTGTCGACCAGGATGTCAACCAGGTGCATCAGTTCATCCGACAGGGCGCGGATCCGTTCTTCAACATGGGCAGCAACTTCGTCATTGTCGGGGCAACGTTTCTGCTGGTGTCGCCCGGTCTTGCCCTGACGCAGTTGCTGATGGTTCCCCCGCTCGTTCTGGCGTCGATGACGCTCCTTAGACCTATCCGCCAACGGCACCTTGCCGCGCGCACCGATGCCGAGCGACTCAACGTGATGGTGTCGGGCAACATCCAAGGCATGGCTACCATCGCCGGGTTCCGGACCGAAGGCCTGGAGTCGGCGCGCGTACTACACGCGAGCGCCCAACACCGCGATAGCGCGCGCGAGGCCGAACGGGTCGAAGCCGTGTATGTGCCCACCTTGCGGGCCATCGCCGGCGGCGGTTTCGTAACCACACTGGTCTGGGGCGGTTCACGAGTCGCCGCCGGCACGTTGTCGGCTGGCGGGCTCGATGCCATGGCCCTGACGCAACTCCGGCTCTTGTCCGCGCTTGCGCGCATGGGCGTTGGACTGGACCAGTATCAAAAAACTGCCAATGCCCTCGAGCGCATCTTTGCGACCCTGGACGCGCGGCCAAGCATCACGTCGGGCCCCACACCGCTCAGAAAGGACCGGATCGCCGGAGAACTCGCGTTTCACGGGATCACCTTCGGCTACGATCCGGCGCGCCCCGTCCTCCGGAATCTGCACCTCCGGTGCCCCAGCGGCCAGACAGTGGGCATCGTCGGTGCGACCGGCGCCGGAAAGAGCACCCTGCTCAAGCTGCTCCAGCGGTTCTACGACCCGCAGCAGGGCCACGTCACGCTGGACGGCAAGGACCTTCGCGACCTGCAACTGGCAGACCTGCGAGGGAGCGTCGCCATGGTTTCGCAGCACATCACGCTGTTTGCGGGCACCATCCGCGACAACATTGCCTACGGTCGGCCGGACGCTTCAGACGACGAAGTGGTAGCCGCCGCTCGATCGGCCGAGGCCCATGAATTCGTCATGGCCTTGCCTGGACAGTACGATTCCCGACTCGGGTTCGGCGGACTCTCGCTGTCCGGCGGCCAACGTCAGCGGATCGCGATCGCTCGGGCCGTTCTCGCGGACCGGCCAATCCTTTTGTTTGACGAAGCGACCTCGGCACTCGACCACGGGACCGAGGCGGCGCTGCAGCGTTCGCTCGCGACCGTTACCGCAAACCGCACCACCGTCATCGTCGCCCACCGGTTATCGACAATTCGACATGCCGACATCATCTACGTCATCGATGAGGGTTCCGTCCGGGAATCAGGCACTCATGAAGACCTGATTCGCGCCAAGGGTATCTATGCCGGTATGTGGATGGTCCAGACCGGTGAGACTCGACCGGTGCGTGTCAAACGGTGAACAGGATTCCGCATGCGCGGCGGGCGCTCCTTCGCACTGGGGAGTTTCACGCCCTGCTCGGCCGCCTCTGGACCGAGACGCGCCCAGGGGTCGGCCGGGTCTCGGCTGCAGCCCTCGACGCCCTCCCAGGCCTCTGGCACTGGCTGGCCTCGGACGACACCCCCGATAGACATCGGGCGGCGTTCCTACTCGGGCTGCTGGCTGATGCCGAGGAGGGTGAGTCGCTCGCCGAGATACACACCGGCATTGCGAGCCGCCTCGACGTGGCCTGCCGAGTCCTGTCCAAGAGCGAGACGCAGCCTGAGTCGACTGAGGCCATGCGGACCTCACTCCTGTTTCTCCTTTCGCACCACCACGCACACGCGTCGTGGATACTCCCGCACCTGGACGCCTCCCTCGGCCCCACTCACGCGGGTGCCAAAATCGTCAGAGCCGTATTTCGACTGGCGACTGACCGGCCGCTCCACAGCCGTTTTCTGCGTCTGAGCCTTGGCGCCGAAGCGTGTGCCGCCTCGGGCGGAGACCTCCTCGGCTTGGCCAAGAGGGCACTGGCATGCCCTCTGTGCCACGCTCCCTTGACGTTTGCCGACGACGCGAATACTTGCACTCAATGCGATGTCTCGTACGGCTGGGTTGGCGAGTCGCCGGATCTCGTTCCACCCGACTGCACAGACAAGGACGACTACCCCACGGAGATCGTGCACCTGTACGAGTCGGAGATTCGTCCTCGTTTCGTGCGAGTGATGGCCCACGACTGGAACGACGACATCACGGCAGAGCGCGAGCGCCTTTATGTCGCGACCCACCTGACCCCTGTGGAGGGACCGATCCTCGACCTTGCCTGCGGTGCGGGAAGCCGGACCCGGCATGTCGCTGCGCTGGTCGGGCACCACCGAGTCATCGCCCTCGACTTCTCTTCGGCGATGCTGGCGGCGTGTCGTGTGGCCGTGCCAGGTGTTCTCACGGTGCGTGGCAGCGCCGATGCGCTGCCATTCGGCGCCGGCCAGCTCGGTGCCGTGAACTGCTCCGATGCGCTGCAGGCCCTCCCCTCCCCCGAGCGTGCGCTCGCCGAGGTCGGCCGCTGCCTGGCGCCCGGAGGCGTCTTCACGGCGTTCACCTTCGCCGAGGCGTCAACGCCCTATCGGTACTTTCAACATCGGTTCCCCGCCATACCACGACGCCTGTTCACGCGCACCGGTCTGACCGACGCGCTCCACCACGCCGGTCTTGATCCGCTGGACGTTTCCACCCCACATCGAGCACTGTTTCTGGCTGCCAGGAAGCCACTGGCACCAAGCGACACCGCCACGCGGTAGACTATTGAGACGATGCGTGTGCGAGTGGACGCCCAACGGTGTCAGGGGCAGAACCGGTGTTACGCGCTGGCTCCTGAAGTATTTGATGTTGACGACCTGGGACAGGCACTCGTGATTGCCACCGGCAGCATTCCGCAGTCCCTCGAGGCACGTGTGCGACTGGCGGCGGCCAACTGCCCGGAGAGGGCGATCACGGTGTCCGACGATGACTAAGCCTGCCCCGCCACCACAGGCTCCGGTAGGTGACTGGGCTACCGACTTCGATCTTGCTGAACCGGAGTACAACGAACGGGCGGTCGAGATCTGGAGCGACCTTCGGTCGCGGTGCCCGGTCGCCCACACGACTCGGTACGGGGGGGCGTGGCTCCCTGTGCGCCACGAACATATTCGTCAAATCGCGTACGACACCGAGCACTACACCAGTCGCGGGGTCGTCGTGGGCAATCTGCGCCCTATCGTGCCTGGCCCTGCCGGAGCCGCGCCACCGATTACATCTGATCCACCTTTTCACGGTGAGGCCCGGCGGTTGTTGCTGCCGGCCTTCGCGCCCAAACGCATCGCCCTGCTTGAACCAGACATTCGGTTGCTCTGCCAGAGGCAGTTGGCCAAACTCGGCTCGGTGTCAGCCGGTGATCAGATCGACGCTGCCGTAGACTACGCGCAACAGGTCCCGGGCGCAGTGATGGCCAGACTCCTGGGGCTGCCGGAAACGGACCACGAGTTGTTCAGAGGGTTTGTCCACGACCTGCTGGAGGGCGTAAACCTGCCTGAGGACGAAATGGCACGTCGACGCGATCGATTCGACGCGTACCTGGACGAACAAATCGCCGCTCACCGCCGCGCCCCGCAGGATGATCTGACGACGTTCCTGAGTGAGGCGACAATCGATGGTCAGCCGCTGGCGCCGCAGCACGTCAGGGGGACCATCGCGTTGTTGCTGCTGGCTGGCATCGATACGACCTGGAGTCTGCTCGGGTCGTCGCTGCACCATCTGGCCACTCACCAGGCAGACTTGAAGCGCCTGCGGGAGAACCCGTCGCTGCTCCCAACGGCCATCGAAGAGTTTCTTCGCGCCTACGCTCCAGCCACAATGGCGCGGTTGGTTAAACAGTCACACGACTTCCACGGTCATGCCTTCCAGGAGGAGGACTGGGTGCTGTTGCCGTTCGCGGCCGCGAACCGCGACCCCGAGGTCTTCGAACGGGCCGACGAAATCCTCATCGACCGCGCCGTGAACCCGCACGCCGCATTCGGCCTGGGAATCCACCGCTGCCTAGGGTCGAATCTCGCGCGATTGGAGCTTCGCGTGGCGTTGGAGGAGTTCCTGGCCCGGTTTCCGTCATTCGAGCCAGGCGACGAAGCTGTGAGATGGAGCGTGGGCCAAATCCGGGGCCCGCGGCGTCTGTCGCTCCGACTCTTGGAAGTTCAGAATCCGATAGCGCCAGAGACGACCATCCCCCGCACCGAGTACACTCGTTCACGGTCCTGATAGAGGTAACTGATCGACAGCGTATGGTTCGGTTTGGGCGCGACTTCCAGGCCGGCACTCGCGCCCCAAGCCTTGATCGCGCGCTGTGCTTCCCGAATGGTCTTGGCGACGGCGTGTTCGGCCCCCACATGGCCGTTGGCCACCAATGAGACCTTCGGCGAGAGCCGCCACGCCCCCTTCACACCGATCCCCGTCCCTGCTTCCCGGATCACCCGCGGCCCAACCGACGCCCGGGTCAGCTGCAGTCCGGCTTGCGCGCTGAGACGTTTCCACGTCAGCGCCCCCCCCACCGTCCCAACAACCACCTGAGTGTCGGCCCTGTAGGCCGAATAGGACACCTCGGCGAAGGGATTGAGGTGCTCAGACACCCGGACCTGAGCCTTGACGTCCACTTCGCGAGTGGCGATGGTCTGCACGTTGACGCCCGCGCCAACGGACGCCGACAGCATCACGCGACGTGCGCCGAACACATGGTTCAAGCCGGCGCTGATCTGGGTATCCGGATCGCCGAACCGATTGTGAGATTCGACCGCAACAAACAGTTGGCTGCGAGCCGATACACCTCGCGTCACTGTGACGGTGGTCTGGGTCTGTGTCTTTTCGGCGCCGCTGAGATCGTCTAGCTCGAAGTCGATCTGGACGTGGTTCTTGGGCGGCGCGGCGGGACGGGTTTGCGCACCGGCCAGGTAGGGGATCACCAGCCAACCGGCACACAACGCCAGGGTGCGAACTGTCGAATGCAGCCGCAAGCGGTCAGCCCTTCCGGGCGGCCTTCAACGCCTGGACTTCAGCGCGCAGAGTCCGGATTTCGTCTTCCATCGCGGTTGTGCTGCGAACGGATGTGGCCTCTTCACGAATCTTCGAGGCCTGGGCGCGGGCCGTGGACCACGACGAGGAGGCGAAGTCCTTCACGTCATACCCTGCCCGCACCAAGCCAACCAGCATCGGTCGCAAGACCGCCGGCCCGGCCACAGCGGCCACGACACCCACCACGACATTACCCAATGCTGACTTCGGAAGCAGGCTCACCATGCGATTTATCTCCCGGCTGAGGGTAACCCGGAGGGACCGGCGTGGTCAACTCCGGCGACGGCGGTTGACGCGTGCCCGGCATTCCGGCATCATTCGACTGCGTCACGCGCTCACATGTTGACCGAAACCATCGCTTTCTTCGTCGGCGTGTTTCTTGCCCCGGTTGTGCGGCCACTGTTCCGGCCCGTTTTTGTTGAGCTGGTCAAAGTCAGCATCTTAACGGCCGATGAGGCACGCCGCGCTGCGGCGCGAGTCCGCGAGGACATGGAAGACGCGGTCGCCGAGGCCAACGCCGAACGCGCGGCCAAGGCCGAAGCTACCGCCCCGTCGTCTGCGGCGGCATCAGGTGCGACGGCTCCGCCAGTGGTTCCCCCTGCCGATCCACCTCAGTCGCCGAGATGATGTTCGGATAGAGGGTCGGGAAGAACCACCACCGGATACCGACAACCCACAGCTTGTAATACCGACCTGGCTGCAGGCGAGCCTTCAATCCCTGCGAGTTGATCTTGCCGAGCCACCACGCATCTTCGTTCAGATACTCACGTGTCCGACCTGTGGAAAACAGGTCAGCCCCGTGCACCAGGTATCGCAGCGAGCCCACCGGCTGGGACCCGCTCCCGTAGTCAATCACGTTGTCGTCCAGCAGCTGAACGTAGTGCGGTCGGGGGATGACATAGCTGAGGGGCAACAGAAACAAGAACACGGCGGCCAAGAGCACTGCGAGCTTCCTGGGGATCGTGAAGTGCCAGAATCTCCGTCCCAAGGCCTGCACGTCGGCCAGGTACCGGCCCAAAGGGCGTGCGATGTCCCGATACCACTCGTCGCGACGGGACCACCAGAGTTGCAGGCGGCCTCCGAGTGCTTCCCGGGCCGTCACCGGGCGCCCTCCGCGGTGGTGTGGGGGCCCATCGGTCAACCAGAGCAGCGGCGCCATCAGCAAACCAATCAGGACACGCCCAACAGCCAGCACCAACCCAAGCACCCACACCCAGACGTACACCGCGCCCAAGAGGATGACCAGCAGGAACCCCACGAACCTGAGCGTCTCAACGAACAGCCGGACGCTGTGCGAGAAACGGTCGTACGCCCGTTCGCCGGCCTCACGCGCCTCGGCCTCGGAGCGCGCCAGTCGGCTGGGCGGTTCGTCCGCTGAGGGAGTCGGAGCGGTCGATGTCTGCATCGTGCCGACATCTTACCGCCTTCACGCATCGGGCCGAAGACTGACGACGCGTGGCGGCCGATCGGACCTTACACTGATGTTGTGGACACTTGGCCGTATCTGGAGCCCCTGGAGCACTTCTGTCTCGCAAAGTTGGGCCCGCAGGCGGCCCCCCGCGTGATCGACTGGGCTGCCCTCCCGGGCGGGTGGGAACACGAGTCATGGTCCGTCGTACTCGAGGTCGGGGCGGTACCGGCTCGACGCAGGGGTACGTTCGTCTTGCGGCTCGGTCTCCGCCAGGGAGCTCATCAGGCCGTGACCCGGGAAGTCAGGACGCTTCATGCCCTCGCGCGTCTCGGTTACCCGGCGCCGCGGATCTTCCTCTCTGACCCCACCGGTGCTGCCCTCGGCACGCCGTTTCTTCTGGTGCATTTCATAGACGGGGTGTTGCTGATGGACAAGATGCCTCGCGTCTCCGACAGCGAGCGCACCCAACTCCGACGCCGGTATTGTGGACAGCTGGCTGGGCTGCATGCACTCAACTGGCGAGAGGTCAAGGGCGACCTGCTGGGGCGCCTGGATTGCGACACGCTGTTGGCCGACGCCATCGCTATGGCAGACCGCGCGCCGACACTCGCACCGCTGGTCGCGTGGCTGGCCAGACGGCGCCGTCTGGTGGCTGATCGCACCGCGGTGGTTCATGGTGACCCGCATCTTGCGAACGCCATCGCGGGGACCGACGGGAACATCACCTTCATCGATTGGTCCGCGGCGGGCCTAGGCGATCCCCGGGTCGACATTGGGCGGGCGTTGATGCTGATTCGCGCCTACGGCAGCGACGACCGCCGGGATCGATTCGTCGCAGAATTCGAGGCGACCATGGGTCCCCTGACGCATCTTGACTGGTTCGAGGTTCACGCAGCGGTTCGCCATCTGGGACACCTGGCCGACGGGTGGGGCTCCGACGGCAAGCCGGTCGAGACGCACCACTTGGAGGCGGCCCGGCGCATTGCCGGATTCGCCGCCTTGGTCACGGACACGCGAGGCCAGGACTAGCCGACGCGCGCAGCGGCGGCCTCGGACTCGACCAACGCCTTCAGCCTTCCGAGGTCTGCAGCGATTGACTGACGAAGGGCGGCCTCCACCTGCCCCACCGGTAAGCCAGCCGCCGGTCCCTCCAGACGCCCAACATCGTGAATCTGCACGTGCGCACCGCCGTCCCGTGGCAGCACGGTGTACGTCACGGTGCCCACAAACGGGCCATCCACAACGTTCAGTTCAAGAACCTGCGGGCCACTAACCACCACCACCATCGTCCAGCTCAACGGTTGCCCCATCATGGCTCCGTGATTAGTCACGCGGTCACCCGTGATCGCCGGACCGGGTGCCGCTTCCACACGGTGCACCGAGTGCATCCAATCCGGATAACGAGCCGGCGTGAACATGATGCGCGCGACGTCCTCGGGCGTCGCTGCGACAGTGATTGAGACTGCGAGATCAATCATGGTAATCCTTCGAATTCAGAACGGCGCGTCTCTCCATCGGTCTCCTCGCGGACACGATACCCCCAACTTCCCCTTCGACCACAGGAAAACACCGTTTCTTCAGCGTTCCCTCACGACTCGCCGGCCCCGCGGTCCCTACGGTGCATCCCGGAGGAACTGACATGTCGTCTTATCGCTCGTTCGCCGTAATCGTCGTCTTCGCCCTGTTGGCCGGGGACTTCGTGACGGCGGGGTATCGGCTGCAGGCGTAGGGCAGCGAGGCGCGGGACCGGTTCAGGATGTCGGGGCCGCCAAACCTGGTACGGATTCCCGCTTCATCTCCAAGGGAGTGCCCACGGGGAGCCCAAGCGCAACAAGAGCTTGGTGATCTGCCCCAGCGTCTGATAGGGCGTATTATGTCAACCGAACACCCACGTAATACGGACTATCGGCACGAGGGGCCGAACCAGTGTGCACCGATTCTCGAGGGCCGCTTCCGGAAGTCCGAGAATTCGTGCAGTTGGGTGGCGTCCGACCGCGGGGCCGATCAGTGCCGGCCGGCATCAGGCCGGTTCAAGCGTGAAGGCCAGAACGGGTCGCAGTGTGTCTGGAATGGCACCGACACGGGGCCCGACCAGTGTAATCCCCGGACGGCCCGGTAGTGCCGCCACCGCCCAGGCGCGCATGACTGGGGGCCTGCGTTAGACTTCGCCCATGCCAAGCCCCCACCCGCGACAGCCCCTGTTCTCCTTGCTCATCGTTCTCGCCGGGTTCGTCGCAGCGGCCGCCGCGCTTTCTGCGCAGACGGGTAGCGGTCAGGCCCCAACGAATCAGCGCGATACCGAGACGTTTCGGGGCCTGCAGTTTCGCAGCATCGGGCCGAGCCTCCTGCCCGGTCGGGTTGCCGACCTGGAGGTCGACCCGAACGATCCCAAGGTGTGGTACCTGGCCATGGGTTCGGGCGGGGTGTGGAAGACGGTAAATCGGGGCGACACGTGGACGCCCATTTTTGACGAGTATCCGTCGTACTCGATCGGCGCCGTGGTCGTCGATCCTCGCAACTCGAACGTGGTGTGGCTCGGGACAGGGGAGAACACCCACAATCGCAGCACCTCGTACGGCGACGGTGTGTACAAGTCCGCCGACGCCGGCGCCACGTGGACGGCGGTGGGGCTGCGGGACTCGCAGAAGATTCAGCGCATCCTGATCGATCCGCGCAACTCCAACGTGGTCTACGTCGCCACGGCCGGTCCCTTGTGGAACTCGGGTGGTGACCGCGGGTTGTACAAGACGACCGACGGCGGGGTCACGTGGTCCCGTGTGCTGCATGTCAGCGAGGACACGGGCATCACCGATGCCGTGTTTCACCCGGCCAACCCCGACATCCTGTATGCGGCCGCGTATCAGCGTCGACGGAACAACGCGATGACGATTGGGGGCGGTCCGGAGGCCGGCATTTTCAAGAGCACCGATGCCGGGGCGACCTGGGCGCGGATCGAAAGCGGCATTCGGGACGGTGACAAGGGCCGGATCGCGCTGGGTGTGGACCCGCGGCACCCCGAGCGTGTGTACGCGCTTGTTGTGGCCAGAGAGAACGAGGGTGGGTTTTATCTGTCGGAAAACGGCGGCCGCGCCTGGCAGCGCATGAGCAGCTACGCGGGCGGCGACCCGCAGTACTACGGGGAAATCTTTGTCGATCCACATCGGCCCGACACGATCTGGAACATCGAAGTGTCTGTGATGCGGAGCACCGACAAGGGGGCGACGTGGGAACGGATGCCGTTCCAGATGCACGTCGATCACCACGAAGTGGTGTTTGACCCCGCTGATCCCAAACACATGTGGATCGGCAACGACGGCGGGCTGTACGAAACGTTTGATACGGGAAAGACCTGGCGGCACTTCACCAACCTGCCGCTGATGCAGTTCTACCGGGTGAGCGCCGACAACTCACGCCCGTTCTACCGGACGTGTGGTGGCTCGCAGGATAACGGCACCGTGTGTGGGCCGTCGCGCACCCTCAACGCCGTGGGTGTTCGCACCAGTGAGTGGTTCGTCGTGGGCGGCGGCGACGGGTTTCAGGCCTACATCGATCCCCACCTTTCGAACATCGTGTACGCACAATCACAAAACGGCGCGCTCACCCGGCTCGATCTGACGACAGGGGAGAGTGTCGGCATTCGTCCGACTCGCGCCATTCCGCGTGGGGGCAATCAGGACCAGGGGCGCTGGCACTGGGACAGTCCGCTACTGGTCAGTCCGCATGCGGCCGGGCGCATCTACTACGCCGGCCATCGGCTGTATCGCAGTGACGATCGCGGCGATGCCTGGACGCCGGTCAGCGGCGATCTGACGCGGAATCTCGATCGGCGCGAGATGGCCATCATGGGCAAGGTGTGGCCGGCCGACGCCATCGGGTTGCACCTCTTTACCACCACCATGAGTACGATCACGGCGCTTGATGAATCGCCGGTGTTGGAAGGCCTGCTGTATGTCGGGACCGATGACGGCTTGATTCAGGTGTCGGAGGACGGCGGCGGGGCGTGGCGTCGAATTGAACAGTTTCCGGCGTTGCCCCGGTGGAGTTACGTCACCGACGTGTTCGCGTCGCCGCGCAACGCCGACGTGGTGTTTGCGACATTCAACAACTGGCAGAACGGTGACTTCAGGCCCTGGGTGCTCCGCAGTGACGATCGCGGACGTACCTGGACGAACATCACCGGCAATCTGCCGGCGCGGTCGGGCGCCTGGTCGGTGGTGCAGGACCACGCCAATCCCAACCTGCTGTTTGTCGGGCTCGAGTTCGGGGTGTGGTTCAGCGTGAATGGCGGCGGGCAGTGGACCGAACTGCGGGGTGGTTTCCCGCGCATTCAGGCGCGTGACCTCCACATTCAGCGGCAGTGGACGGATCTGGTGGTCGGCACCTTTGGCCGGGGCACGTACATCCTCGACGACTACACCGCTCTGCGCAGCCTGACGCCTGAAAGCCTTGCGGCCGACGGCTGGCTGTTTCCGCTCCGGCAGGTGCCTCTGTTCAACGAGCTGGAACAGGTCCTTGAGGTGTGGGGCGATCAGGCGTTTCCGAATCCACCTTTCGGCGCCACGTTGACCTATCACCTGCGCGCGCCGGTGGCGGCTGGTTCTCAACTCGTGCTGACGATCACCAACGACGCCGGAGAGCAGGTGCGGCGGCTGACACTCCCCAACGACACAGGCGTGCGTCGCGTCACATGGGATCTGCGGCGTGACAGCGGAGCGCAGAATCGGCCCGGTCCGCGTGTCTCGACCGGCCGGTACACCGCCACGCTGGGACGGATGACTGGGACGGAGGTCACCCCCCTGGGCGCGCCCCAGCATGTCCACGTGGTGCCGTTGCAGCGCTGACGCGTGGGCTCACACATGACCATCACCACCGGGACGCAACTGGGCACCTATCAGGTGCAGTCTTTGCTGGGCGAAGGCGGCATGGGCCGCGTGTTTCGCGCGCACGATGGCAAACTCAAGCGCGACGTCGCCATCAAGGTGCTGCCCGACGAGTTCTCGCGTGACCCGGAGCGCGTCGCAGTAGCCCGACCTGCCGCTGCCCGCGCGTGGTGAGGCCGACACGCTTCATGTCGCTCCGGTTCTTCTTCATCTACAATGAGCCCGCTTGTCCCTGACATCCGGCGCGCGTATTGGCTCCTGCGAAATCGTGGTGCTCACCTGGTTCGCCGAACTGAACCGGCTCGCGCCGGGGAAGAAATGAGGCGACCCGGTGAGGCGGTCGTTGCAGCGTCCGGAGATCTCGGAGGAATTCGAGGCCCTGCGTGATGAACGCTGGTGCCGCGAGGGGAGCCGCCAGGTCGAGTCCGCGATCGACGCCGAGCGATTCATCGAGCGGGTGGGCTTTGCCGCCTGCCTGACCGATTCGCGTCGGCCCGGGCCGTCCCTGTATGTCGCCGTCTGCGGCCGGCGTGACGCCGTCATGCCGCGTCAGGTTCAGAAGGACCCGGAGTCGTCGCTCACGTGGCAGATCAAGGATGAAGTCGTCCGGCGCGGACAGGTGTACTACGGCAAGTTGACCCGCGGTAAGGCGATGTTCATCGCGCCGCGGATGGTGCGCTGGTTCCACGCGATCTGGGGAGTGCGTCGCTCGGATGAACGCAAGCGCCTGAGTCCAGATGCGCGGGCGATTCTGGCCGTTCTCCGGAAGGAATGGGAAATGGCGACCGCCGACCTCCGGGCGGAGTCCGGAGTAGTCGATCGTCAGGCTTTTACCAGAGCCATCGATGAACTGCAGGCGGCGATGATTGTCGTGCCCAGTGAGGTGGTCTACCTTCCGAAGTTCACGTACATCTGGACCCTGGCGGTCGGGCGGTTTCCGGACGCGCTGCGCACGCGTGCCGGCCGCGATGTCGCGTTGCGCGAGATTGCCCGGTGTTTTCTCGAGCACGCCGGCATGACCGTGCCCGGAGAACTGGCCAGAGTCACGGGGCTCTCCAGAGCCGACGCCGGACTCGGCAACAGGGCGCTTGTGGTCGAAGGCGTTGCGACGATGCCGGCGCGCGGCGTGTATGTGATCGCTGACGGCCGTGGCCGGGTATCGTAGACGCCATGAAGAATCCGTTGACTCCGGGCAAGTCCACCCCCGTCAAGACGTGGACCGACTTCGCCTTACTCGCGCGGGATGCGCGGCATTTCGAGACCACCGTCATGGAGGTGACCACGTCGCTCGACCACGCCGCACTGCTCAAGGCGGTCAACGACGCCTCCCGGCCGTACGCGATCTGCATCCTGAAACTCAAGTGACAGGACGCTGGTGCAGCTGACGGCGGTAGCCGTCAGCGTGTCCATCTCGCAAAGCGAATCAGGCGCAGGGGCGCCTCAACCGGTGCCGCTGTTCCGACGGTCAACCGCACGACATAGTCTCCCGGCGATGCCGGCCGCCGCGCTCCGGACGGCGCAGGATCCAGCTGCAGATTCCATGTCGCGATGTTCAGGCCGCGGCGGCCGTTGACGCGGATCTCCACGCGGGGTGCTGCGCCGGATGCCCCCGTCGGCGTCGAGCCGGTGATGCTGAGCGTCGCAGGTCCGTCCGATTCGAGCGTGAACGCGATCGTTGCCGTGCCGGGCGTCCCTGCCGGTTCCGTTTCGTCCTGGATCCGCACGAGCGCCGGATGCGGCGGGAACAGTCGCGGCGCGGCGCGCCACTGCTGAATGGGGCGCGCGTCGAGCACAAACACGCCGCGGCCGTGTGTGCCAATCACGATCTCGTCGTCTCGCGGATGCACCACGAGGTCATGCACGGGTGTCGTCGGGAGTGTGGCGCTGAGCGACACCCAGGTGGCACCGCGATCGAGCGATGCATACACGCCGCCATCAGTGCCGACGTAGAGCACGTCCGGGTTGCGCGGGTCCTCGCGAACGACATTGATCGACTCGGCCGGCAGACCGGCTGAGAGCGACGTCCAGGTGCCGCCGAAGTCCGTCGACCGGAAGAGATATGCGCGGGTGTCGTCCTCGCGATAGCCGGTCATGCTCACGTAGGCCGTACCGGTGTCGTACTGCGAGGTGATGACGCGGCTTACCCATTTCTTCGGGAGTCCCCGGCTGACGTCCGTCCAGGTCGCGCCCTCGTCCCGCGTGAGATGCACGCGCCCGCCCTCGGTGCCGGCGTAGAGCAGTCCGCGCTGCCGGGTCGACTGGGCGATCATCGTGATCGACCCGTACGGCACGACCGCACGTTCCCCCCCGGGCTGCTCGGAGAGATCCGGGCTGATCGCCGTCCACGCGACGCCGCGATTGGTGCTCTTCACCACCTTGTTCGTGCCGGCGTACAGCGTGCCCGGATCAAACGTCGATACCAGGTAGGGCATGTACCAGCCAATGCGCCATGGCGCCTCGCCGCCGGGTGCGCGCGGAGCGATGCGTTGTGAGGCCGGACTGCCCGTCTGGATGGAGGGCCCCGCCGTATCCATGCGGCGCAGGTCGCCGTTCTGATGCGAGTAGTAGATGTAGCGCGCATCGGCCGGGTCGACGAGCGTCACGTAGGAGTCGCCGCCGGTCCACTGGTCCAGGTAGACGTGTTTCCACGGGTCGTTCTCGTTCCGGCTGTCGTCCACCGTGAACGTGCTGGGCCCGTACAGCGCCGCGTTGTCCTGCGTGCCGCCGTAGATGTTGTAGGGCTCGGCCATGTCCACCGAGACGCTGTAGAACTGGCCGATGGGCATCGTGTTGAGATGCAGCCACGTCCGGCCGCGATCCCACGATTGAAAGACACCGCCGTCGTTGCCGAGCAGCAGGCGGTTCGGGTCGTCCGGATCGATCCAGAACTCGTGATGATCGAGGTGCATCACGAGCCCCTGGGAGTCCCGCAGGCGGCGAATGGATTCACCGAGCCGCGCGTACGTCCGGCCGCCGTCGGTCGATCGAAACGCGCGGTTGCCGAAAATGTAGACCTCGTCCGGGTTGTCCGGCGACACCCGGATGTCGCAGAACTTCCAACCGAAGACGCCGAACACAGGATAGATGTCTTCGGTGTTGGCCTTGCGCCAGGTCTCGCCGCGATCGTCGGACCGGTAGACCTCGCCGCCGATGAACGGCCGCCCGGTCTGTCCCGCCGCCGGCGCGCGATTGTCGAGATACACGTAGACCGTCTCCGGACGGGACGGCGCGATGGCGATGTTGCTCCGGCCGATGAGCCCGGTCGGCAGGCCGCGGCCGAGCCGGGTCCACGTGCGGCCGGCGTCGGTGCTGCGATAGAGGCCACTCGCCGGTCCGGTCTCGATCTGCCACATGGACGCGTACAACACGTTGGGATTTGAGGGGTCCATCGCGAGGTCGATCGCGCCGGTGTTGTCGTCAAGAAACAGCGACGTCGTCCACGTCCGCCCGCCATCGGTCGTCTTGAAGACCCCGCGCTCCCGGTTGGGCGTCCATTGATGTCCCATCGCCGCGACGTATACGACGTCCGGATTCGCCTCGTCGATCAGCACCTTGCCGATGTGATGCGTGTCGGCGAGCCCCATGTTGGACCAGGTGCGGCCGGCGTCTGTCGACTTGAACACACCGGTGCCGGCGTAGGCGTACCCGGAGTGGCGCGGCTGCGCCTCGCCGGTGCCCACCCAGACGATGTTGGGGTTGGATTTGGCGACGGCGACGTCCCCGATGGCAAACGCCGATTCGTCGTCGAAGATCGGTTGCCAGGTCAGGCCGTTGTTCGTCGTCTTCCAGAGATTGCCCGAGGCCGGCGCCACGTAGATCGTGTTGCGGCTCCCGGACGGCACCGCGATCGCCTCGATTCGCGAGGACTGCAGGGACGGACCGAGTGTCCGCCAGGGCAGGGCCGCAAGCGGCGACGAGGCGGCCATCCGCTGATGTGTCTCCCACGCGGCCGCGCGCTCCTGGGCGCTGGTGGCGCCAGATGAGGCCGCCTGCGCTGGGGCGGCCTGGGGCGGGGCGGCCTGCAACCACACGGCGCCCGACGCCAGGATCGCAAAGAGCAATGAACTTCCGGTGATTGTCTGTGTGCGCACGCGGACCCCCTGATGGACACGGAGTATAGCTGGGGATCAGGGCGCCGCAGGTGCCCCGAGACGCGAGCGAGATCCGACGTCTACCGTAGCGTCTTGACTGGATCGACGGCGGTCGCCCGCCTCGCCGGAATCAGTGTGGCCACCAACGACACCAGCAGCAAGACCAGTGCCGCAGCGACGAACGTCGGCACATGAAACACGTTGCCGCCCAGCAACAGACTCGATGTCAGCGGCACGGCGGCCAGCGCGCCGATGAGTCCGATCAGGATGCCTGCTCCCGCTATGCGAAGGCCCGAGGCAGCTACCAGGCCCATGACCTGACGCCGGTCGGCACCGAGTGCCATACGGATACCAATTTCTCGCGTGCGTGACGACACGAGGTAGGCCAACGCACCGTACAGACCTGTACACGCCAGCATCAGTGCTCCTGCGGCCAGCACCATCGTCACGGCGGCCGCCACGCGTTGTGCAAAGAGGGCCACCGTGATGTCTTGAGCCAGCGAACTCACCGCGGGTGTCGGCACCTTGGTGATCTGCCCCAGCGTCTGATAGGGCGTATTATGTCAACCGAACACCCACGTAATACGGACTATCGGCGCGGCGGTCGTTCCTGCAATCACCGGCACCGCCTGGATCACGGGGTTCGCCTCGTACGTCGTCGATCCGGAAGATCCGTTTCCGCAGGGGTACACAGTCGGGGACATTTGGTGAGGAGTGACATGAGAGCTTCTGTGGTGATCGGGTGCGCGGTGTTGCTCGTGGGCGCGGTGTCGGTGGGCGGGTTTCAGGCGCCCTCGTCGGATCATCCGCTTGCGCGTGACCTGCGTTGGCGCAACATCGGGCCGGCAAACATGACGGGACGCATCGCCGCCGTCGAAGCGCTGTCCACGGACCACCGCCGCGTGCTCGTCGCGTCGGCCTCGGGCGGCGTGTTCCTGTCCAAGAACGCCGGCATCACCTGGAACCCGATCTTCGACAAGTCAGACGGCGCGGGCTCAATCGGCTCGGTTGCCATGTTCGAACCGAAGCCCGACATCATCTGGGTCGGCACGGGTGAAGCCGCCAACCGCAATTCGAGCGGCTGGGGCAACGGCATGTTCAAGACGACCGACGGCGGCGCGACGTGGAAACACGTCGGGTTGGCCACGACCCACCACATCGCCGAGATCGCGCTCCATCCGACCAACCCTGACATTGCCTACGCCGCCTCCCCCGGCCACCTCTGGGGCTACTCGGGCGACCGTGGGCTGTTCAAGACGACCGACGGCGGCGCGACGTGGACGAAGCTGGCCGGTGGCCTCCCGAACGACGGCCGCACCGGCGCGACCGAGATCATCCTGGACCCGCGCAACCCGGACGTCCTGTACGCCGGCATGTACCACCGCCTGCGACAGCCGGCGACGATGCAGTCGGGCGGGCCGAATGGGGGCATCTTCAAGAGTGAAGATGCCGGTCGTACGTGGCGCCGGCTGAGCAAGGGCCTGGCCGCCGGTGACTCGGGCATGATCGATATCTCCATCCACCTCGCCAACCCGAATATCGTCGTGGCGGCGTATGAGGCCGACGAAAACATCCCGTACGACCCGAAGCGTCCGACGACGGCTCAGACCCCGGGCACCGGTATCTACATCAGTGAGGATGCCGGCGCGTCGTGGAAGTGGATCCTGAAGACGCACCTGCGGCCGTTCTACCACGGACAGGTGCACATCGACCCGAACGATCCGAAGCGCATCTTCTCGGTGGGCCGCGAGTTCAAGGTGTCGCTCGATGGCGGCGCGACCTGGCGCGACAAGTGGTGGGGCGGCGGCGGCGACGACCACGACTTCTGGATGGCCCCGTACGACTCGAAGATCTTCTACACGGCCACCGACCAGGGCGCGTACCTGACGGTCGACAATGGCGAGACGATCCTGTCGTTCGACAACATGGCCATCGGCCAGTACTACAAGGTCGGCGTGGACATGCGCGACCCGTACTGGGTCGTGGGCGGCCTGCAGGACAACGCGATTTGGGGCGGCCCGAGCAACTCGCGCGAGACCCGCGGCATCCTCAACATGCACAACACCTGGCTCGGCGAAGGCGACGGGTTTGCGTCGCTGGTGGACCCCACCGACTACCGGGTCGTGTACATGGTGAACCACGTCGGCTTTGCGATGCGGCTCAACTTCGAGACCCGCGAGCCGACGTTCATCACGCCGACACCGGAAACGGTGGTCAACTTCGCCGACTACTCCGACGTCGGCTACGAGGAAACACCCATCCGCTACACGATCTCCCCCGGCGAGCACTGGTTCGGCTATGGACGTCCGAATCGGCCGCTCCTGCCACCCCACTTCCGGTTCAACTGGGACAGCCCGCTGACGATGTCGCCGACCAATCCGCGGACGCTGTACTTTGCCGGCAATCACGTGTTCAAGTCGGTGGATCGGGGCGACACGTGGCGCATCATCAGCCCGGATCTCACGACCAACGATCCCGCGCTGCGCAACCCGTCGAATCAGGGCGGGCTGTCGCGCGAAGTGACGGGCGGCGAAAACCACTTCACGATCTTCGACGTCCGCGAGTCACCGCTCGACCCGGCGCTCGTGTGGGCGGGCACCGACGACGGAAATCTGCAGATTACGCGGAACGGCGGCGCCAGCTGGACCAACGTGCGGAACAACCTGCCGGGGGTGACGGGTTCGGTGTGGGTCAGCCGCGTGGCGCCTTCACACCACGCGGCCGGCACGGCGTACGTCGTGCTCGACAACCACAGGCGCGACGACATGGATCCGCACGTGTTCGTCACGCGCGATTTCGGCAGGACGTTTGCCAACATCACGGGCAACCTGCCCAACGGCATCGGCTCGTACGTGATCAACGAAGATCCCGTGAATCCGAACCTCTTGTTTGTCGGCACCGAGTTCGGCGTGTATGCCTCGGTTGAAGGCGGCAGGACGTGGTTCAAGCTGTCGAGCGGCATGCCGAACGTCGCGATCCGGGACCTGGTGATTCACCCGCGCGACGCCGACCTCATCGCCGGTACGCACGGCCGCGCCATCTGGATTCTCGACGACATCACGCCGCTGCGTCAGATGACGCCGGCCGTGACGGCCGCGGCCGCCCACTTGTTCGACCACGAAGTGGCGACGAAGTGGGTGACGATCAACCTCGGCCGCAAGCAGGAAGACTTTCTGTTCCGTGGCGCCAACCCGCCCGCCGGCGCGTCACTCAATTTCTGGCTCAGGGCCGCGCCCGAGGGGCCGGTGACGCTCGACGTGTCGGAGCTCACCGGCGACCGTGTGGCCTCGGTACGCCTGGGCACGCCTCGCGCCGGCATCAACCGGGCGTTCTGGGATCTGCAGTTTCCATCCACCGCGGCCGAGCGGGCCGCGATGCGCGCGCGCCTCGAGGCCGCCGTGTCTTTCCTCGACACCCGCGCCACGGGCGCCGACAAGCGGCGGCAGCTCGGCCGGCTGAGGGAGGCGCTGGCTGGAGCGTCCACCGACCAGGCGCTGAATCAGGTGCGGACCGAACTCGTGACCGACTTCAACGGCCTCGCCGCCGGACGCTCGCTCTTTGGCGCGGCCATCGGCCGCAGCCCCGCCAGGGCCGGCACCTACCGCGTCACGCTCAGAGTGAGCGGCCAGAGCCTGGCAGGCATCGTCACCGTGCGCGACGATCCGATGATGGCCGAACACGGCGGCCGGTAAGGTCGCGCCGGCTACCGAATCGGCTCGTCGTTCTCGTTCGTGCGGAAGAGCGAGGCCGGCAGGCCCAGCGAGTTGATCAGGTTCGCCGCCGGGTTGTAGTCCCAGGCGTATCGCACCGACCGCGGGTCCGGCACGTCGGGACTCCACACACGAACGGTGGTTCCGTCGATGGTGGCGGTTGCCGCCACGTACTTGCCGTCAGCGCCGGCAATCTGAAACCCCGTGACCGGTCCGCCGTCGCGCGTCTTGAGCGACGTCCCTGCGTGATCGAACCAGATCCGCAGCGCGGCGCCTTCGCGAGTGAACTGGCGGTAGAGCGGGCTTGCGCCCTTGTTCTGCGCGAGCATCGCCAGCGTCTGATAGGGCGTATTATGTCAACCGAACACCCACGTAATACGGACTATCGGCGATGAACCTCGCTTCGTGGGGTTAGCGAGACTGGCTTCCAGAGACTAGCGAACGCTCTTTCAGGGGAGCCACGAAAAGGGCGAGATTCAATGAGGGGGCCGACAAGTCGTGAGGCAAATCACTGCGCCCACCGCTACGCCCACCGCAAAGGTAGCTCGTGGACTTCGCCGGACAGGCCCGCGCCTGATTCCGCCCTTTCCCCTATGGCACGACACTGGAGCGAAAGCGTTGGACAGCAAAAGCCGGGACTCTTAATCTGTTGGTTGAAGGTTCGATTCCTTCCGGGCTCACCATCCTTCGCTGATCGCTCGCTTCGCTCGCAGCTCCGGATGGCGAGCCATGTGTCATCGCTCGTCGGTGAGGCCTGCCGAGTCGCGCGGGTGCGCCGCGAAGGATCGTAAACTCTCGCCGTGCCCCAGATCACCCCCGCCGGCGTTGTCGACGTGAGGCCGCTGTTTGCGCCGCTGCACCAGGAGTTGTTGATGGTCCTGCGGACGCTGCTGCCGGAGGACTGGCGGAAGCCGGCCTCGGCGCCGGGCTGGAGTGTGGGGGATGTTGTGGCCCACCTGACCGACACGGCGATTCGGCGACTCAGCGCCGGCCGGGACGGGCATCTCCCGCCCCCGCCTGCACGGGAACTGCACACCTCCAAAGACCTGCTCGCCTACCTCAACGAGCTGAACGGCCAGTGGGTCGCCGCGAGCCGCCGCGTGAGTCCGCGGTTGTCGATCGAGCTGCTCGATGTCGTCGGACGCCAGTTGGTCGATTCGCTTGAGGGCCAGGACATGCAGGCGCCCGCGCCATTCAGCGTGGCGTGGGCCGGGGAGCGCGAGTCGGCCGCCTGGTTCGACATCGGGCGCGAGTACACGGAGCGCTGGCATCACCACCAGCAAATCGTCGAAGCCGTCGGCGGACGACCACTGTTCTCGAAACGATGGCTGTATCCGGTGCTCGACCTCTCAATGCGGGCGCTGCCGTTTGCGTACCGTGACATCGAGGCTGCGCCCGCCACGGTCGTCACCATCGAGGTCACAGGGGATGCCGGTGGTTTCTGGACGCTGGTCCGTGAACCGCTCGGATGGCGCCTCTTTAACGGTGCGCTGCCGCACTCGACGACCCACCTCCGCGTGGATCAGGACACGGCCTGGCGGATGTTCTTCAAGCAGCGCACGCGCGATCAGGTGCTCGCGGCCATGTCCGTGACCGGAAAACCTGAGCTGGCCCAGCCGTTCGCCGGCGTTCTCGCCGTGATGGCCTAGTCGTTGCGGTCTGCTCGGCGGAAGGGCCAGACGAGGTGCCGCCAGTAGCTGTCGGGAATCCGTTCCCCGCTCAGGCCGTACTGGTCGGGCCAGCGACCGGCGGGGAAGTGATACGTGCCGAACAGGCGGTCCAGCCAGGGGAGATGGACGGCGAAGTTCTTGTCGAGCGCCTCCGCCTGCGCACTGTGATGCCAGTGATGAAACCGGGGCGTCACGATCCAGCGCTCGAGCCCACCAAACGAAAATCGCACGTTCGCGTGAATGAACACCGCGTGAAACGACACGAACACGAGGTAGGCATACACGGGCGCGTCGGCAAAGCCCAGCAACGCAATCGGCACAAACGTGAAGCCGCGCGTAATGACGACGTCCACCAGATGCAGTCGCGATCCGGCCAGCCAGTCGATCGCCTCGGACGAGTGGTGCACGGCGTGGAAACGCCACAGCCACGGCACACGATGGAACAGACGATGCATCGTGTACTCCCCAAGATCAGCGACAAGAACGACCAGCAGGAACTGAACCATCCACGGCAACCCCGAGACGCTGTTCTGCAACTGCGCAAAGGCCGATGTGCCCGAGGCCAGGTGCGTCGCTGCCGCGGCCGGCGCAAGCGTCAGCCACGCCGACAACTGCACGAGCAGGTGGCTCACAAAAAAGTGCGTCGCGTCCGTCGTCCATCCCCGTCGAAATGTGGACTGTCCCGGGCGATGGGGGGACGCGCGCTCCATCGGCACAAACACCAGCGCCAGCAGGAACAGGTTGAGGAGAAACCAGTCGAGACCCAACCCGAGGCCGCCGGGGGCCACACCATCGGCGGGGATTGACGCACCGCCCAACAGGGAGGCCGCCATGGCGAGACCCATGCCGGTGAACCCCAGCACCTTCCTGCGTCGGAGAAGCGCGCTCAGGAGTCCGAGGAAGAATGCGCCGCCAATGACGACGGCCACCAACGGTCGAATCCAGCTCAGTGCGTAGACAGCGCGAACCGTCGGCGACGTCAGTGCAGACGGCAGATGGAAACAGGCCACGGCACCCAACGCGAGCACGCCGAGGAACACGGCAATCGTGCCGCTCGCCCAGCCGCTCCCGAATCGCGTCGCTTCCTCGTCGTCAAAGACGCGGGCAAACCACCGGTCCAGCGCCGGGCGATCGTCGGGTAACACGGCGGCAGTGTAATCCACCCACCCGCCCACCCGCCCAAGGTAGACTGTGCCCGCCCCAGGAGGTCCCCCATGCGTCTGTTTCGCCTCGTCGTTGCCGTCAGCGTGTTTGCCGCATCCTTCGCCACCGTGCCGGACGCCGCCCAGGCTCCCGCGAAGAAGCTCCTCGACAAGTCCACGTTCTTTGACATGGAGTCGGTCTCCAATCCCCGGATCTCTCCGGATGGCACGACCGTGCTGTTTTCCCGCGGCTTTGTCGACATCATGCGCGACCAGGGGGCGTCCAATTTGTGGGTGGTTGGCGTGGACGGGTCGCGGCTGCGGCAATTGACCGACGGCGCGTTCAATGACACGGCGCCGGTCTGGTCGCCGGACGGCAAACGCATTGCGTTCCTGTCGAACCGGTCCGGCTCCACGCAGTTGCACGTGATGTGGGTGGACACCCGCGAAACCCTGCAGTTGACGCGATTTGATCGCGCCCCCGGAGGTGTCGAGTGGTCACCCGACAGCTCGCAGATCGCGTTCACCGCGTTCCTGCCCGACGAAACCCCCGTGTTGCCCGTGCGTCTCCCACCGGTTCCGCGCGGCGCCCAGCTCGCCCGCGGAGCCGTCGTCGTCGATCGCCCATCGTGGGCGGCGGACGGATCGGGGCCCACGGTCAAGGGCTACACACACGTCTTCACTGTGGATGCCACGGTCGGCGGCACGCCGCGACAGGTCACCTCCGGCAACTACAACCACAGCGGACCGTCGTGGTCGGCGGATGGCAAGACGATGTTTGTGTCCGGGATTCGGAAGCCGGATGCCGAGTACCTGCGCGGTGACTCGGAGGTCTACGCCATCAACCTCGCATCGCTCAACGTGACCCAGCTGACCGACCGCCGGGGCCCGGACGGATCGCCGCTGGCATCGCCTGATGGCACGTGGATCGCGTACACGGGGTTCGACCAGCAGAACTTCACGAGCCATCTCTCGAGCCTCTACATCATGGACACGACAGGGAAGCGGCAGCGCCTGTGGGCCGGCAGCCTGCCCAGCTCCCCATCGAACGTGCAGTGGGCGCCCGACGGGTCCGGCGTGTATTACTCGATGCAGGAACTCGGCGAGGAGAACACGTACTTCGTCGCCGCCGACATCGGTGTGCCGCCGAGGAAAATCACCGTTGGCAAACACGTGCTGACGTCGGTGTCCATCGCGAAGAACGGCACCGCCGCGGCCGTGCGCGGGCACGTGACGGAACCCGGCGTGCTCGTCTCGTTCCCGATGTCGAAGCCCGCCGACATGAAGGTGCTCGTGGACGTCAACAAGGACGTTCTTGGTGACCGCGCGATTGCGGACGCCGAGGAGATCTGGGCGACGTCGAAGGATGGCCTGAAGGTGCAGGGCTGGCTGATGAAGCCCGGGAACTTCGATCCGGCGAAGAAGTATCCGATGCTGCTCTGGATCCACGGGGGACCGTGGAGCATGTATTCGGTCGGCTGGAACTGGGCGTATCAGAACTTCGCCGCCAATGGCTACGCGGTGTTGTGGACGAATCCGCGCGGGTCCACGGGCTACGGTCAGGATTTCGTCAACGGCATCCAGCACAGTTATCCCGGCAAGGACTACGACGACCTGATGGCCAGTGTGGATGCGGCGGTCGCAAAAGGCTGGATCGATCAGTCGAATCTGTTTGTGACCGGTGGCTCAGGCGGTGGCGTCCTCACGGCGTGGATCGTCGGCCACACGAATCGATTCCGCGCGGCCGTCTCGATGCGTCCCGTCATCAACTGGCACTCCTTCGTCGGCACCACTGACGGCATCAGCTGGTACAACCAGTTCCAGAAGTATCCCTGGGAAGACCCGATGGAGTACGCCGTGCGCTCGCCGCTGCACTACGTCGCCAACGTCACGACGCCGACGATGGTGATGACGGGGGAGGAGGACCTGCGCACGCCGATGACGCAGAGTGAGGAGTACTACCGCGCGCTCAAGGTGCTGCGGAAGGCCGACACCCTACTCGTGCGCATGCCGGAAGAGTTCCACGGCTGGCGCCGGCCCTCACATCAGCTGCTGCAGCAGCTCTACCTGATGGCGTGGTTCGAGAAGTACCGGACGCCGGAGAGCAAGAGCGCTGTGCCGACGATCGATCGCTGAGGGTCCAGGGGGCCGAATGGAGCCCAAGGGCTTCAGCCCTTGGGGCGGGAGCTCTGTACTGATTTGGTGACACAGTCCTGACTGGTGGGCCGGTTTCTCCTCTGAGAGTGACTTGGCATTTCGCTTGCACCAAGGGCGGGCGGAGGCCGGTATGGCTCGTAGATTCGTGGTTCCACTGTTCGCATTCGCACTTGTTTCAACCATCCTCGTCGCCGCTCCGACGGCCGCGCCTGAGCGGTCGTCGCGCGAGGCGATGCTCAAGGACTTCTTCGAAGGGCGCCGTGTCACAGTGCGCATCGACATGCCGGGGACGAAGGACGGCGTGAACGTGTATCCGCAGTCACGGCGCGACCTTGATGTCGGCCGCTATCGCGACGACCTGCGCCGTTATGGTGTCTCCCTCCGTGCTGGTGACACCGCCGTCGTCACCCTCGTGAAGGTGAAGGATGACCTGATCGAGTTCCAGCTGGACGGCGGCGGCTATGGGACGTTCTTCGATGACACCGATACCACGGTGCACATTCCGCTGATCGAAAAGACCGAGCGCGAGCGCTCACTCGAACGCCGCATCCGCGACGAGCCCGATCGCAATCGTCGCCGCCAGCTCGAACGTGAGCTCAACGAGCTGCGCCGGTGGCGCGAGCGCGAGAATCACCGCATCCTGATCGAGCGGGAACGGTTGTCGCAGTACAAGGAGGAGCGCGTGTTTGTTCGACGTCAACATGGCGGCTCGCGCTTCAACATCCGCTTCGATCGGCGTGTGCCGTATGACTTCGGCCCCGATGACATCATGGCCGCGCTCAACGAGTACGTGGACTTCGGCGGCGGCTGGGATCGGCGCTATCGGCGTTAACGCTTCAGCCAGCTCAGCAGTTTCTTCGTCGACCAGGTGTTGATGACGCGGGAGGCTGGGATGCCGGCGAGGCGGGCGTGGGCGAGGGCGATTTCGGCGAAGACGAGTTCGTCGGTGTCGTGGGCGTCGCTGTCGATGGCGATGAGGCAGCCGGCATCGAAGGCCTGGCGCGCGAGGGCGTAAGGCAGATCCTGACGTGACGGGTCGCCGTCGATTTCGATTGCGACGTTGGCGGCGGCCGCTGCTGCGAAGACCCGAGCCCAGTCCACCTGCAGCCCATCGCGTTTGCCGAACTTGCGTCCACTCGGATGCGCCAGGATGTGGACCCCGGGCGTCGCGACTGCCCGCAACAGTCGCGACGTCTGGTTCTCGTCGCTATCCAGCTTCGAATGCGGCGCAGCAAGCACCAACTGTGGCACGCAGTAGGGCCTCCTGGTTTTCAAGGAGGCCTGGGGAACATCCACCGTCCCGTCAGCGAGGATGTTCGCTTCAATCCCTTTGATGACGAGGAACTTGCCGGCGGTGGCTTCGTTGATCGCGTCAGTTTCGCGGTGTTGCGCCGACATGCCGGCGGTCGACAGACCGCGCGTGATCGCGAGCCCGTCGGTGTGGTCGGTCACCGCCATATGCGAGTAGCCGCGGTCGGCACAGGCGAGCGCCATCTCGGCGATCGACCGCTGGCCGTCGCTCCACTGCGAGTGCATCTGAAAGTCGCCCCGGTAGTCGGCGAGGCCGACACCTTCGAGACTGGCATCCTCCAACACCAATCGCGCCACCGCCAGACTCATGAACCCATCACGGCGGGCCCGGCGCTGTTCGACGTCCGGCATCCGTCCACTCTGCGCAACCGCCTTCGCCACCGTCGTCGAGTCCCCGGTGGCCAGCACTTCCCGAATCACCGCGGTGGCCGTCTTGCCGACGTCAGGCAGGATGGTCGATGACGACAGCCGCTCTGGCAACAGCGCAATCTTCCTGGCGGCCCGCTCATAGGCCCGCCTCGGGTACACCGACGTCTGGATCGACGCCAGGTCATCAAGCAGCCCGCTTACGAAGATGTTCAGGTCTACCATCTGACATCTACTATCTGACATCTACCATCTGACATCTCCCGAACCATTCGGCGTTCGCGAGGCCTTCCGGACTGCGGACTGCGGACTGATGCGTGTTATCTTGCGCGCATGCACCGCTCACGAATCGCCCTTGCCGCAGGTCTGTTGGTCCTTCTCGCCGCTGTACTGGTCTCCAGTCCCTTCGCCCAGGCGCCGCCGGCGCCGACGGCTGAGTCACTGTTTGGACAGTTGCAGTGGCGCAACATTGGCCCGGCGAACATGTCGGGCCGCATCTCCGACATCGAGGCGGTGGAGGCCAATCCCGCCATCGTGTACGTCGCGTCTGCCTCGGGCGGCGTGTGGAAGTCCACGAACGCCGGCACGACTTTTACGCCCATCTTCAACGACTATCCGGTCGCGTCGATTGGCGACGTCGCGATCTTCCAGCCGAACCCGGACATCGTGTGGGTCGGCACCGGCGAAGACTGCGTGCGCAACAGCGTGTCGTGGGGGGATGGCGTCTACAAGTCCACTGATGGCGGCAAGACGTTCACCAACATGGGCCTGCCGGAGACACACCACATCGGCAAGGTCATCGCCCATCCGACCAACCCCGACATCGTCTACGTCGCCGCGCAGGGGCATCTCTGGGATCACAATCCGGAACGCGGCATCTACAAGACCACTGACGGCGGCAAGTCGTGGCGGAAGCTGACGAACGGCCTGCCCACGGACGACCGCACCGGCGCCAGCGACATCATGATGGATCCCAGCAACCCGAACATCCTTTACGCGGGTCTCTGGGAACGCCTCCGGCGTCCCTACATCTTCGAGAGCGGTGGTACGAACGGCGGCATCTACAAATCCACCAACGGCGGTGACAGCTGGACGAAACTGACCAACGGCCTGCCCACCGGCAACATCGGCAAGGTCGGCCTCACCGTCCATCGCAAGAACCCACGCATCATCTCGGCTATTGTCGAAGCCACGCGCAGCAACGACCTGAAAGTGCCGGGTGCCGGCATCTATCGCTCGGAAGACGCGGGTGCCACGTGGGCATACGTCAACACCACCAACAGCCGGCCGTTTTATTACAGCCACATTCAACTCGATCCAAACGATCCGAACCGGCTCTATGTGATGGAAGTGCCGGCGCGGGTGTCCGAGGACGGGGGCCGCACGTTTGCGCGTTCACTGACCGGCATCGAAGGCGACTTCCATGCGATGTGGATCGACCCGGCCAACAGCGACCGGTTTTACATCGGCAACGACAAGGGCGCCTCGGTCACGTATGACCGCGGCTACAACTTCATCATGTTCGACAACATGGACATCGGGCAGTACTACGCGATCACGGTCGACAATCGCGACCCGTACTACATCTATGGCGGCCTGCAGGACAGCGGCAACTGGGGCGGCCCGAGCAACAGCCGCGACTACAACGGCATCCTGACCGACCACTGGTGGAAGTTTCACTCGGGTGACGGCTTCCACACCACCGTGGATCCCGAGGATTGGACGACGGTGTTTACCGAGACACAGAACGGCAGCGTTCGTCGTCTTGATGCGGAGTTCCGGCAGACGGGTACGTCGGTGACGCCGCGGCAGCCGACAATTCTCAATTTTCAAGAGGTCACGAAGCGTGAAGGCGCAGCGCCCAGCTTCCGCTACAACTGGAGCTCCCCGCTGATTCTTTCGCCGCACGATTCCAAGATCGTCTATCTCGGCAGCAACTATCTGTTCCGCAGCACCGATCGTGGTGAGAGCTGGTCGATCATCAGTCCCGATCTCTCGACGAAGGATCCCGACTACACGACGCCCGCGCCTCCGGGGTTCATGGGCGAGCGCGGCGGTGCGGAGACGCACGCCACACTCATCACCGTGGTCGAGTCGCCGGTACGTCCCGGCATCATCTGGGCGGGAACCGACGATGGGAATGTGCAGGTGACGCGGGATGGCGGCACCACGTGGACCAACGTGCGCAGCAATATTCCGGCGACCATGGTGCCGGCCAGAACGTGGGTGAGCCGGGTTGAGCCGTCGCACTTTGACGCAGGCACGGCGTACGTCTCGTTTGACGGCCATCGCACCGGCAACTTCAAGCCCTACGTGCTGAAGACGACGGATGTTGGTGCGACCTGGACCAACATCACGGCGAATCTGCCGCAGCGTGATCCGGTGTACGTCGTGAAGGAGGACCTGAAAAATCCGAACCTCCTGTTTGTCGGCACCGAGTTCGGCGTGTATGCGTCGATTGATGGCGGAGGCGCGTGGCACAAGATGATGACCGGCATGCCGACGGTGGCCGTGCACGATCTGGTGATTCACCCGAGGGACAACGACCTGATCGCGGGCACCCACGGTCGCAGCCTCTGGATTCTTGATGACATCACGCCGTTGCAGCAGCTGACGCCGGCCGTGCTCGCGTCGAATGCGCATGCGTTCAGCAACCGTGTGGCGACGATCTGGAAGGCGGTGAGCCGTGGGGCCACGCGTGGCCATCTCGTGTTCCAGGGCCGGAATCCGCTGACGATGTCGCAGAGTGCGCCGCTCAACTCGCCGACCGAGATCAGGAACTCGGCGACGGTCAGCTTCTATGTGGGCCGCGCGCCTGAAGGACCCGCGAAGGTCGAGATCACCAGCAGCGACGGCGCGCAGACGTTCACGACCGACATTCCGGTGAAGCAGGGCATCAACCGCTACTTCTGGCCGTTGTCCTTCGCCGCGCCCGGCGGGGGCGGCGGACGGGGTGGCGCGCGTGGAGGCCGTGGAGCCGCGGCTGCCGCAGCAGATCCCGATGCGCCGCCTCCGATGGCGCCGCAGGTAGGCCGTGGCGCTCGCGGTGGTGGCGGCGGCTCGGCCGCGGGCCCAGGGACCTATCGCGTGAAACTCACGATCGGCGATCAGGTGGTCAATTCCGTAATTGTTGTGCGGCCCGACCCCGGCGCTGGGCGTGTGCAGTAAAAAGTGTTTCGGGGAGGGTTTTCGTTTGCTGGCAGGGATGGATTGAGTTTAATCCACTCGCCGTCGCGTCTGCGCCGGAGCCGTCCAACTCAACGTTCAGGTTGACGTTGCAGGAAAAGAAGCAGGTGCGGGAACCGTGCGCAGCGAACGCACCCAGCGGTAGTGTGAGAGCACGGCGCCGGTGAATGTGGGGAACTCACAGTACTTGACGCCGTGTTCGTCGCACACGTCCTTGACGATCGTCGACAACGCCGGATAGTGCACGTGTGAAATCTTCGGGAACAGGTGATGTTCCCGCTGGTAGTTCAAGCCGCCGAAGAAAAACGTCAGCACGCGGTTCTCGGTCGCAAAATTCGACGTGGTGCGAATCTGGTGCACCACCCATTCCGCGCGCTTCGTGCCGTCGCTCACCACCGGGTGTTCCACGTTGTCCACGCTGTGCGCCGACTGGAACACCAGCCCGAAGACCAGGCCGATCACCATCGAGACGGCAACGTAGGTGCCGAACACGCGTCCCACCGAGTAGTACTGCATCGGGATGATGAACGCGACGGTCACAAAGAAGATTTTGCCGCCGATCAGCGCGGCCATGTGGGCGCCCTTCGGGTACGGGGCGGTCAGGCCGTCGTTTTTGCCGAACATCAGGCGCTGGATGTCGCTGTAGAGATACCGCACGTGGATGCCGCAATAGAGCAGCCACAGATAGATGTGCTGGTACCGGTGCGCCGGTTTCCACTCGTGATCGGCGCTCATCCGGGCGAGTCCGCCCAGCTGGATGTCGGCGTCCTCCAGTGACTCGTTCGTGTAGACGTGATGATTGTGGTTGTGTTTGTCGGCCCAGAAGTACGAGCTGGCACCCAGCAGGTCGAGTGTAAATCCGAGCGAGCGGTTCACCCAGCGATGACGAGAAAAGCCGCCGTGGTTGGCATCGTGCTGCACGTTGAAGCCGACACCAATCATGGAGAAGGCCAGGCACAGTCCCGCGAGAATCCCCTCAGGCCAGCTCTCCACGTTGAAGACCAGCCAGTAGTACCCCAGCGCGACCCCGCCGATGCAGAGGGCCGCCTTGAAGTACATGACGGGGTGATCCTGGGTGGGTCGATCGCCGAAATACGCCTTGACGCGTTTTTCGAGGGCCATCTTCACGACGGGGGGAGCAAATTCAACTGGGGAGTGCACGCAGGCGAGAGCCTATCACGCGCCTCCGACGCGGACCGCAGAATCGTCAACCAGGTCGCGCAGGGTCTGGAACGGGCCGGCGACGATCGTGGCGCCCTCGGAGAGGCCGTCCACCTCGATCGTCAGGCCCCCGATGAGCCCGGTGGTGACCGGCGTGAACGCAGCCCGGCCGTCCCGCACGACAAACACTCCGCTGCGTCCGTCCCGTTGTACGACGGCTTGTAGTGGTACGGCGAGGACGTTCTGCCGTGACGCGACGAGAATCTCGGTATCGCAGGTGAGACCCGGACGCAGCTGCGCGATCGCACCTTCCAACCGGACCGTCACCTTGAACTCACGGGCCGCGGCCTGCGCGCCGGACTGAGGCAACGCGCTCGCGCCAATCTCGACGACACGCCCGGTGAACGCCCGGCCCGCCAGCGCATCGAGTGATACCGTCGCGGGGTTTTCCAGCGCGAGCCGGAGCACATCGGCTTCGGCCACTTTCACCTCCGCATTGATGGCGCTCAGGTCCGAGATCGTCATGAGGATCGAGCCGGGCTGATTCTGCACGCCCATCACGACCATCTCGCCCTCTTCCACCGACAGACGGGTGATCACCCCGTCGATCGGCGCCGTGATCGAGGTCTTCGCCAACTGGTCGCGCACCCGCGCGGTTTCAGCGAGGCCCTGGGTCACGCGTCGCCGCGCCGCATCCCTGGACTGTTCAGCGCGCGCGAGTGCCGCTCGGGCCGCCGCGACTTGGGCGGTGGCCGTGTCCGCCGCCGCCGTGGCCGCATCCAGTTCGGCCTTGGACGTCAGCCCGGACGCCGACAAATCCTTCGTCCGCTGCAATGTCTGATCGGCCTGCACCTGGCGGGCCTGTGCCGCATTGACCTCGGCCAGGGTCGCCGCCACGGCGTTGTCTGCGCCGGCAGCGTCGGCTTCAAGCGCCTGCACCGCGGCACTTGCAGCCGCCACCGCGCTCTCGGCCTGCACCGGGTCGATCCGCGCCAGCACCTGACCGGCCGTGACGCGATCCCCCTCCCGCACGTTGAGGCTCACCACGCGTCCCATGACCGACGACCCAAGGTCGGCGAATTTTGTCGCGACGATTTCTCCCGAGGCGGTCACGTAGGACTTCAACTCAGGCACACGTTGCACCGTCGCGACTTGCACCTCGATGCCGTCCGACGACCGGCCCATCCACCACCACACGCCGGCCACAACCGCGACCAGCACCACAACGACGAGACTTCGGGGAATCTGCACGATACCTTCTATACTGGCACGGTCCGGCTTCGGACACCTTCATGCGCGAGTCCTTTCGACAGGCCCTGACAACACTACGTGCGAACCGGCTGCGATCGGCGCTGGGTGCGCTGGCCATTGCCGTGGCCGTCGCCACCCAGGTCATCGTCGTGGCCGCCCTCGACGGCGTGGCGGCGTCGGCCGAGTCGACCACCGCGCGGGCATTCGGGTCGGAGACGTTCCTGCTTGGTCAGGTTGCCTCGCCGGGACGTGTGTCGCGACGGGAGTTGCAGGACCAACTCCTGCGGAACCAGCCGATTCGACGGACGGACTGGCGGTTTCTGGAAGGCGTGGCCGACGGCCTCGTGCAATACGCCCCGAACGTCCAGGCCGTGGCGAACGTCACGGCCGGGTCACGCACCTACGAAAATGCGGCAGTCTCCGGCACCACGTCGGTCCTGGCCAACCTCAGGGACCTCGCGATCGCGTCCGGCCGGTTCCTCGTCAGCCAGGACGATCGCAGCGGAGCGGCGGTGGCGGTGATCGGCGCCGATGTGGCCGACACGCTGTTTCCGGCCTCGAACCCCCTCGGGCAGGGGCTGCGCATCGCCGGGCGCCGTTTCGAGGTGGTCGGTGTGCAGGTGCGGCAGGGCAGCTCCGGTGGAACGTCGCTCGACCGTTTCGTGTGGATTCCACTGGCGGCGTGGGAGCGGGCGTTCGGGGCTCCGCGCACGCTGCCGATCTTCGCGCGCGCGCTCCCTGGCGCCACGGCCATGCAGGCGGAGGATCGCGCGCGCGCGTCGTTGCGTGCCCGGCGGAATCAGGTACCCGGCGAAGCTGATGCCTTCGACGTGCTCACGCCGGACGCGGCGCGTGGTTTTGTCGCAAACCTCTCACGCCGCATCGGGGTCGCCGCCGGACCGATTTCGCTGATGGCCCTGCTCGCAGCCATCGTCGTCGTCACCAACACCGTGCTGGTATCGGTCACACAGCGGACGCGGGAGATCGGTGTGCGCCGCGCCCTCGGCGCGACGCGGACGACGATCCTGCGCGAGGTGCTGGCGGAGTCCGCGCTGACCGCGATGATCGGCGGGGTGGTCGGGCTGGGTGTGGCGTGGGGCATGGTGACGGTGCTCGCCGGCGCGCTGGACCTGCCCGTGGCGGTCGCGCCGATGACGGTGGCCACCAGTCTGCTGGCCTCGGCACTGAGTGGCATCGTCGCGGGCTGGTATCCCGCGCGGCGTGCGACGCATTTGGTGATTGTGGACGCATTGAGGACGGAGTAGCCGATGCTGCGCGAAGCCCTCACATTGGCGCTCGAGTCCATCCGCGTGCACACGGCCCGGTCGGTGCTCGCGATCGTCGGACTTGTCATCGGCATCGTGACCGTGGTGCTCGTGGCGTCGACGCTTGTCGGGCTGCGGAACTCGGTCGCCCAGCTCTTCCGGGAACTTGGGTCCGACAACATCTTCGCGTTTCATCGCAACGGCGATCCCTACACGCCGGCGTCCGATGCCGACGCCAACCGCCGTGTGCTCACGCTGGCGGATGCGCAAGCGATCGAGCGTCTGGCGCCGTCCGTGCGCGATGTGGGCGTGCAGTTGCTGATTCCGGCCGCGACGACGACGCGCGTGATTACGGCACGGGCCGGTGGGAATGAGTCGGACACCGTGTTGATCGAGGGCGCGTCGCCGAACTTCTTTGACGTGACCGATACGCCGTTTTCCGCCGGACGGCCATTCACCGAGACTGAGGATCGTGTGGCTGCCCCGGTGGCCGTGCTCGGCGCCAACATCGCGACGGCGTTGTTCGGCCAATCGTCGCCGCTCGGGCAGTCGTTTCTGCTCGGAGGGGATCGGTACTACGTGGTCGGGGTTCTCGCGCCGCGCCAGGGCACATTTTTTGGTGAGAACCGCAATGACAGTGTGGTGTCGATTCCGCTGTCGACCGCGCGCCAGCGATTTCCCGAGGCTGAACAGACGGTGATCTACGCCAGAGCCAGAGCCGGATTGCGGGAGACGGCGCGGGCGGAGACCGAGACCGTGCTGCGGCTCACGCGACAGGTGCCGCCTGGCGCGGAGAGCGACTTCAACCTCTCGACGGCCGATCAGATCATTGCGCAGTTCGATCGCATCGGTGCCCAGATTTTTCTTGCGACTCTCGCGCTTGCGGCGGTGTCGCTGGTGATTGGCGGCATCGGGATCGCGAACGTCATGGTGATCAGCGTGACCGAGCGCACTCGTGAGATCGGTCTGCGGCTGGCGATCGGCGCGCGCCGGCAGGATGTGCGCCTGCAGTTCCTGCTCGAGTCCGCCGTGCTGGCAGGCGCGGGCGGCGTGATCGGTGTGACTGTCGCGCTGGCGATCGGGGCGACAGTGGCGGCCGTGGCGCCGGCGTTTCCCGCGTTGCCGCCGCTCTGGGCTGTCGTCTCAGGCGTCGTCAGCGCCGTCGGCGTCGGCGTCATCGCCGGCTACCTCCCAGCGCGTCGCGCGTCGCGGCTGGATCCCGTGGAGTCGTTGCGATACGAGTAGTCGCTGGCACGCTCAGGCCGGAACCACGCCGGTGAGCACTCGCGAGCCGGCTTGGTGTGCCGGCTCTCCGGCTCGACGACGCGGAAAAAGCGCACAGAGCAGCGCTTTTTGTACTGACGCGTGTCACGTCGCTCGCAGTCGAGCCGGCACACCAAGCCGGCCCGCGAGTGCTGGCGGCGTCGACCTCGGCGGAATCCTCATGTTACGCGTGTCCAGGGGGAGGCCGAGTACACTGCGCCAGTCATGAGCAGCCAGTCACGCGAAGATGCGATTCGCAGGACTGGAGTTCCCAGGGTTTTGTGGAGGCTGTGTAACGGCTAGCGGACATGAGCTGCCTCGTACTGCTCTGGGCTGACGCCGCCGAGATGGCCGTGGCGTCTGGTGCGATTGTAGAACGTAATGTAGTCC
>Ga0194121_10001481_pt1 | contig 39761 bp, 25 predicted proteins | sample TA2MahCa50mmetaG_FD_148609 | JGI IMG/M metagenome (GOLD analysis project Ga0194121, IMG submission 148609) | Freshwater microbial communities from Lake Tanganyika, Tanzania - TA2015020 Mahale Deep Cast 50m | ecosystem: Environmental > Aquatic > Freshwater > Lake | place: Tanzania: Lake...
GGTATTAATATAATCTATAAAGTAAACTAGTAACCTCGCAACTGGCGTTCTCGGTTCTCCTCGTTTTTAGACATATACATGTTATACATCTCTTGAGAAGTCATTCCGACTGAGGCCGCCATATTCATGAAAAAATGCAAAATATCAATAATTTCGAACTTGCACTCAAGCTGATCCGCTGCAGAAAGATCTGAGAATTTTTTATTAGCATATTCTGGATAGGCAGCTTTCCAACGTTTCCAAATCGCATTACCTTTACCGTCCTTAATTCCACCCAATGCGTCGGTCGCTTCATGGATCTCATCAATTAATGCATGATTATTCATGTGCCAAAAGTTCATAAGATCACGAAGACTCATATTCTCAAAATCATATCCGTAAACACTCTTTTGCGTTTCCGCCTGTAAGTTAAGGATGTCTCCAAGAGTATCTGTTTCCAAGCTAGAGCCCATATCTAATCTTTCACGGTAGTAGTCTTTAATCTCTAATTTCGCGCAAGAGTTGTCAGTATTTGCCATAATTTAATCGATAAGTATGCTCTTTTACCTGCAAATACTAAAAAGTTTAAGTTTTGTAAGTCATCTATTGATAAATAAAGGTAAATGGCAGATCGTCTAGATTACGAAATAGGTGAAATTTTGGCAGAAGCTGATAAATAAATAACTTTAAAAATAATAAGTACCCGCAATGGCAGAAAAATTAAATCTGAATAGGTTCAAATCAAGCGGAGTCTATACTGTAGAAATTGACGAAAGCACCAATTTGAGTCTTCCTATCTCAACCGGCCGGCTAATCGTTGGTTCGAGTAAGAAGGGCCCTATCAATTCAGTAGTTGCAGTTAATAATCTTAGAACAAGACTTGCTGTATACGGCGAGATTGATACAAAATTGGAAAAAAACGGTAGCTATTTTCACAGAACAATTGATATTGCTTTAAGAGAAGGCCCAGTATTTGCGCTTAACTTAATACCGGTTAACGATGAGGATAAAGCGTATTTCGGAACTTTTAATACTGAATCAGCTTCAAATAACTCAGTGTTGCTTCCAAACCTTTTTATTAGTAAAATTTCTGATTTTTACAATACGCAAAAGCTATGGTTTGCTAGCATCGATCAACTAAATAAAACAAAGAACCTTGCATTAGGCGATCTTTATGTAAACTCTAGCACAAACTATGGTGCTTTGGATAAAGACGCTAACAAGATCTTAAGCTTTGTTAATTTAGGTAAAAAAGACGTAACGATTTGGACTAGAGTAGCTGACGTAACTGGTTACGACCTAACCGTGTCTGACTACTACAAGCTATTGGGCCAAAATGTTGAAATTCCAGAATATCTTCACGTAGACGATATTGTTTCGGATTTCTTTGTTGAGGCAATTGCAGTAGAAGGCAATTGGACTGATTGCCTAAAATTAAGTAAGGATCCAGTGTACAGTCAATATTTTACCGAAAGCGGACTGATTATCTCCAAGATAAACGACTTTGTTTCTTTAAGAGAAGTAACCTTACTAAATAAAACAATTGGCTGCATTATCCCAGATTTCAGAGACCTAACTAATGCAAACGTGTCTATCGACAGAGTATTTAATCGGGCGTTTCCTCAGACTGGAGTATTTTGTGCACTGGATTTTGGAAAAGTAGACGTCATGGACTTAACTAAAAACGCATTTGCGTATGACGTTGAAAATATTAGGAATCAGCGGCTAGACCTAGTCGGTCATGGATTTGATGAAAATCAGTATTGGTTGGACGCGGATGCGACTATTAAAACTCCATTAGTGGACGTATTAAGTCACAGAAAAGCAGCAGACAACAACTTCCAGTTTAGAATTAATGACATTAATGCAACTTTACCGGAAGCAATTGCTGGTCAATCACATGTTATTCCAAGCTCAACTAGCTATGCGTTCACACCAAGTAGTACACAAAACATTACAGCAACTATTACTAGAGTTAATAATACAACTCTAACAATTACTGGTGCTGGAGTAGACCTTTCGGCAGACTTTGCAGTTGGTAAATACTTGCTAACTACTACAGCTGGCACTTACGTTGCAATTAGCGCAAGATCATATACTCCAGAATCTGCCCCTGGCGCAGCTAATGATGTATTGACAGTTACTCACGAAGATGGTGTTATTGCAAACGTTGGTGCTTTAGTTGATGGTCCATTCAATGTATACACTAGAAATGAAGTATTAAACAATACTTATATTGCAGCGTACGAAGGCGGAGAGATCTGGAATGCATGGAAAAAAGGTTGTATTAAAACTGGCGACAAGAGTGGAGCTAATTACATCAAAATTGATGGATTAATTAAGAAATCAGAAGGAATCAATTATGTTGAAGTCCTAACTTTTTCTGATGCACCATTAACTAACCGTGTAAATATTTCGACAGTAGTCCTAGGCACTGCACCGAATACTCTGTATGTTGTAAATATCACAACTAGCGGAGACAAGTTTAAGAATACGTTTGATCTTACTAATACTGCATACTTTAGCGGATCACATCAATACTTTGCACCAAATAAGATTAGCTTTACGCTACACCCAAACCTATATGGTAACGTTGCAAAAGGAGAACCAGAGAACGGTAACTATGATTCAGCAAAGAGACTTGAAGTTGATGAATTCTTTAAGGTTGGACAATACATTAAAGCTGCAGTTTCAGCAGGCCGCCCACGTCTTTTAAAGATTACATCAGTTGTTGCACAAAAAGTAACAGTGAATTCTTCAACTACTCTTAAGTACACCGTTACTACTGCTGCTCCAACTGCCGCAACTACTCTAGGTTTTGACTTAACTTCAAATTTAATTAGCGTGTATAAAGGAATTAAAAACTTCTCTAAGCACGCAGCTGGTATCAACATTGGCGGATTAAAGTGGGCAGAAGCAGATCTATTTCCTAATGGAACTGCTGCTAGACAGGATGCTATCTTAGACTTTATGTATGAATATAATATTGCATCAACCTTAGCTGATGGAGAGACTCTTGATTATCGTTATGTAATTGATTCATATGAAGGTCAAGTTTCATCAAGTGCAAAATCTGCGCTAGTTCAATTAGCAGCAGATCACGGAAAAGCTCTAGCAATCTTGAATAACCCTTCATTTGCTCAGCTTGAAAGATCAACTGATCCGAGCTTCATTAACCCAGTTACTAAATTGGTTTCAGCTGAATACATTGCAGCAGGTGGAGATTTAACTCAAAATCCTAGCTTCCAAGCTGGATTTGCAAGTGGTGAAAAGAATGGAATTCCATTTCAATCATACGCTGCATACTTTATGCCTAACTTGATCATTCAAGAAAATGGTAGAAATAAGTCAGTTCCGCCAGCCGCATACGTATCAAACGTATTTATGAAAAAGTATCGCAGCGGCAATACTTTCTCAATTGCAGCTGGTAAGCGCGGAGTTATTACTGACCCAGAAGTTGTAGGTATTGAATATGATTTAACTAATGAGGATAGGGACTTCTTAGAGCCAGCAGGTCACAATTTGATCGTGCGGCGTAGAGGTTTCGGAATCATGGTATTCTCAAACAATACTGCATATCAGCGAGTTAGATCAGCTCTAAATAACATTCACGTTAGAGAAGCATTAGTAACTATTGAAAAAGATGTTGAACGAATCTTAATTAACTTCCTATTTGACTTTAATGACGAGATTACAAGACTACGAGTTAAGACTCTAGTTAAAAACTACTTGGAAGCAGTTAAAGATGCTAGAGGAATCGCAAGTTACGATATCGTCTTTGATGAAAGTAATAATGGACCTGAAGTTCTTGAAAATAATACAGGAATTATCGATATTATTATCGATTTCCCAAGAGGAATTCACAAATTCATTAACCGCATTACAATCACAAGAGTTGGTGGACAACTATCTTCTCAATCGAGCGGATTTACTCCTTCTTTCTAATAAGAAAATTCACTTAAATCAAAAAAGGGCCTCAATGAGGTCCTTTTTTGGCATAACCGGTTTAGGTCTGAGAACCGTCTCGAAGTCTTTCTAGAATTTCTTCAAGAACTTTAATAGTATCAGTAGCATCGTTATGCAAAATTCCAGTACCGCCAGCTTCTGTCCATTTATCAATTTTTGATTGAGTATCATCAATTAGAATATCATTTGCTGATTTTACAAAGAGATGCTTTTGCTGCATTAAGATAAGTCGGTTTGAACCGGTGTAATCCTCCAACTTAGTGATAGGCTCTTCGTTTATTCGGAGATTCAATTTAACCCACTTTACCTTACCTCTAATTGAAGCTAGATTTCGACTTGGCGAGCTTATTATTGATGGCTTATACTCTTCTAAATAATCCCAAAGTTCGCGGCCGTCTCCTTTCCAATACAATTCTGACCAATATTCATCTCCATGCTTGTCAATTAGCGGCCAAATAGAATTTTTGCCGTTCTTTTCTTCATATTCTCCTGGAGAAAGATTGTCACTATTTTCAGGTAGCTCTATAAAGCCCCTATCAAAATCGACAAGGACTCCATCTAAATCGCAAAATATTCGAACTAACTCTATTGATTCTAAAAATAGGTTAAACGATAATGGTCTTTTCATATAGTTATTTAACTCGGCTGAGCAACTCGTAGACCATCGGCTGCCTCAGGAGAAGTGAATTTACCTAATAACTCATTTGCAATTACCATATGGTACAGTGTACCGTTATGCGTAACGTCTAGACCAGAATATCGTTGATATAATACGTGATCACCGATTTTAATTGGGCACTTTGATTCAACTAGGTGACCGATTGAAATAACTATTCCAGTATTAGGTCTTTTTCTAGCTTCAACTGGTAAAACAATACCGGTTTCGGTTACTTCTTCGACCTTATCTGGTAAAATCATTATTCTTTCAAATAGTGGTTCTAGCGCTAACTGCGTCATATTAATGCTTGTAATTTTTCTTAAATTTTAGATAATCAAATCTTCTGCGCTTATCAAATTTAACTTGAGACACAATTTCAGATTTGATTTTTTCAGGAATAACACTAGTGTGTAAACGAATTATTGTCCTATTTCGATTTAAGTTATTCTGTATTGTAAGGCGTTCGTCTGACTCACTTATTTTTAGGGAATCACATATACTATTGACTAATAATAAGATGAACTCTTGGTCATTTGAATCAATTGCAGATTTAATGCTTTGCCAATCAAAATTCTCCTTAATTAAGTCTATTGTTTTTGTGATTTTAGATGCAGTCATTTTTGGATGAATCCTTGGAATATTGTCGGAACCGTCGCCGCCTAGAAATTTGGTTAAAATCTCTAGCGTTGGATCCACCATAAAGTGCATAAAATCCTTTTTCGTTAGATCATGCAAGACATTAACTAATGAAGAGTTGTCAATATCCGACATCTCTAAATTAAATAGATCAATTGGTTTTGTTTCGAGTTTATCAAAATCCTCAGTCGTATAGATTTTTTTAAACTTAGTCATCATCTTTGGAGTAATTAAGATAATATTGCGCCGGCCGCTTTCTAATAGTTGGATTAGGTCTTTATCTACTGACCAAATACAAATATCTTCTTGTATATTTTCGCAAATGTATGCGATTAGATCATCGCCTTCAGCACCAAGGACCCGATTTGAAATGATTCCATATTCTTGAGATAGTGTTTGCAAAATATCTTGCTGAAAGAAGTCAAAAAACAAATAGATTTTTTCATCATATTTTCGGTTTCCTTTATATGCAAAATCTCCTTCTCCATGACTTTCAACGTGTTGCTTAATAAACCGGCGACGCCAGCTTTTAGAATCAAAAACAAAAAAGACTGAACTAATATTGTCTTTAAACGGCGCAAGGATGCTTCCAAAATAATTTAAAGAAAAATTTTGAAAGACATCCTTGCTGGCCTGTTTAAGAGTGAACTTGTCATCTTCGGTTAAATCATTTACATAATATCTTTCCCCAACGCGTTTGTCGTTGAGTAGGATATTTTTAACGATACTGGTTGCAACGTTAAGAAAAGCATTTCCATCAATGACTAAGTTCATACTTATTTTTTACGTGAACGCGTTGCTTTTTTGGCAGAGCCCGCGTCAACTGAATCAGCGTTAACAACCGGTTCAGTTGTTTTGTTTTCAGTAGATGTTTCAGCTGGATTAACTGTTAATTTTCTAATTGCCTTTGCAATCAATTCAGCTTCGTCTAAATTATAGGCGCCTCGGCCTTGTGCGTGGTTAGCTGCTGCAATTAGAGTAACTACTGCATGCTCGCCAGTCAGTGTCTTCAGAAAGATCTCATAGTCTTCTCTATTTTGATAACTGATTGCTGACAGAAGAGTAACTTTTGGCAACTCTTGAGTTGGCTGTTTCTCAGATTGTGCCGGTGCTTGGTTTTCCATTTATATCGATGGTTTTTTTAATTATTAAAGATCGCTAAAGAGCTCATCATCTAAATCGAGAGAAGACGCTTTTGTCGATGGAGTTGGTGTTGGAGAACTTGGTTGGCTCAGCCCAAAATCATCATCTAAGCTGATAGATTGGGACTTTGCTGGAGCTGGTGTAAACTCTAAATCTTCTCCAAATGGAGCTTGTGTCATCTTTGATTTAACTGGAGCACTATTTGTAAAAAAAGCTTTCATTTTTTCGTCCCTTAACCCACCAACTAAATTGTCAATAATCTGTTTGTACGGAACGATTGCTTTGATAAACTCTGCAGTTTTTTCATAGTCTGCATCATTCCACTCTTTATAATGATATTGCTCAATATTTGGAGAGTTTTGCTTTAGATACTCAGAAATAAATTGACGAACTTTTGGGTCATCTGTCACGCTAATCTCTTTACCATTAGGAGATTTTACGATTAACGGGCTAACTTCATTCATAAACTTAGATGAACTAAAGTCTCTCCATGCTTTGGTTTTTCTCTTAACGACTAGGACAAAGTCTTTGCCACCAGTTAATGAGAATGGATTAACTTTGCTTACAATTCCCAATTCTGCTTCAGGGTTAATTTCCTGTTGAATTAGGTTATCAATGGTGTAGCCATATGAATATACTTTGATTGAACCTTCTAGGGACGGAGCTTGAGGATCGCGCTTAATGTAAACGAGAGAATAGTAATTATAGTATCGGTTAAAATACTTTTGGATTTCTTTTACTACTTCAGGTTCTTCGTTTGCTAATTTGCGAAGTTCAAGATCAAGAGACCATAGAATTGATGATTTTCCAATTGTGGATGGACAATCAACAATAAGTCTTTCATTGGTTAATGGATTTACCAACTTCGCTGCGTACTTTTTGTACTTACTCTTTGTTGGATCTCCAACCCAAGGCACAAATCGAATTACTGATTTGTAAACCCCGTTTTGGCCCTGATCTGGGCCTGGATTGTAAACGTTTTCGTCAATTTTTCTAGCTTGACTTGCTGCTTTGCCGGAGAAATCGTCCGGGTTAAGATTAAATAGGTCTTCCATTGTTCTTAAAGATTTAATTTATAGAATTGTACTACTTATATGCTAAATGGTTTTAAACAAAAAGAGGCGAGTTAATTAAAACTCACCCCTATGTTAACTTTATGAAAGAGTTTATTTTGTCGCGGTTGCTCTAGCTTCTTGAATATGCTTGCGACCCTCTTGGCTAAGAGTTTTAATATCTTGTAGCACCTTTCTAGCTCTAGTTCCAGCTGACTTATTTCCTTTTTCGTAAAATTTAACAGTTTCTTCTTCTAGAGAAGCAACTGCCGCTTTCAAGCTTGATAACCATTCAGGAGTCATACTTTATAGATTTTTTAAATATTATACCAAAGGTCTAAATAAAGTTTTACCTGGTGTGCTAGAATTGCACTTAGTCACGGCTTTTCTTTATGCTAGTCGCAAGTTCAATAAGTCTAGTCATTGCACGTGACTGCTGAGACTTAACCCAGTGTGCAACTTTCTTAGTTATGCACCATTTAATTACGCTATTTACCGTATTGCCAGGCGAGTCCATTGAAGTTAGGTCTTCTTGGTCAAAATACCACCGCTTACTTTCTTTATAATCAAAGCCAAAAATTGAGTTGTTTTTCCCTGAGTACTCAACAAAGATGTTAATTTCATAGTCGTCAGGGACCTCCTGTAGACCCAGTGTGATTAGCCTTTCAGTATCTTCTGGAATTCCATGAAATACTATGTCAATATACACCTCAGTGTCTAGTGTGTGGTCGACTCCAAGATCATCAAGTTCTTCAGAGTATTCAGAATCTGTGTACTCTAATTCAATTCCATCCAGATATGGATTAATTGTGTTAAGCGTGCCTAATTTAAAAAAGTCAGAATGCCATTTAACAATATCATCGCTCAACTTTTTTAACCAATCTGGTGAAACTGCTTCCATAATTGGCTGGTACGTATGGCCAATATATTTGACAACATCGCGCCCTATGCTTTCACAAGCAGCTGACCTTGACGTATATGTATTTAATATAATTTGCTCACCAGTTTGATAAAATAACCCAGTCCGCCAGCCGCCACGACTCTCTTCGATAAACGAAATTTTTCCAAGAACATATAATTGAGATAGTTTGGGTTGATTATTGTATTGGTATTCAGAATATCGATTAATTGTTATCATCCTTTAACTCGTCAGATTTTGGCTTTAAAAATGTGACGTTGAGGTCTGATGTATATGGCGTGCCTGCCTCGTCGTATTCGACCTCAACTTCGGCAAGTTCTTTGTAATTTAGAGTCTTATCTCGAAGACCTTGCTTTAATTTGAAAAAGTCTTCCTTGGACAATTCTTCTTTGCCTGAGAGACCATCTTTAAATGAATTAGCTTTATCAACTAAACTAAGATCAGTTAGCCATTTGTCTAGGTCGGCTGGTTTTATCTCATAATGCTTATACTTCTTTACTCCACCGCCGGTTGGATATTCAGCTGACCAATCTTTATCTGCTGTGATAAAAAGTATTTTATACGACTGACTAGCATCTGCTGGTTGAGCGGTCGGCTCAGCACCTGTGGCCATTGTAACATCTGGAAGTGGCAATTCTTCTTCAAAAACTGCCGAAAATTGTTTAAATTTTAAGATTTTCATCCTATAGTGCTTTTTCTAGGATTATTTATTTAGTCGAATTGGTAGCAGTTTTGGCGCAACATAGGTTGCATCTTGTGCCACTCTACTAAAATTATTGAGATTATTGATTGAGTCCTGGCTATTGGGTTTAAAGGTTGCTGCCATCTTTTTGTTAATAGCCATCGTCTTATATTTTATCATATAAAAAACCTCATCTTTATTTAGTGAGGTTTTTAGATTATTGTTCTACTTTAATAATTTCAAAGTATTCACGGTGATCTTTCATGCCTACTTCAAATCCATTTTCAAATTTACAATAATAACCGCCTATCCAGATTAAGCCTTCTTTTCGATAATCCTCACTTGCTGCAAATCTTCTATCGGTACTTAATAACTCTTTATCTCTTTGAGTAAGATCTCTAAGAACATCAGGTGTTCCAAATACTCTTGAAGTTTGAACATAAATTTCTTTATTTTCAGGATTATAAGATAACCAATGGTCATCTTGTTTACTTAAGTCAAATGGTGTTGTAGCAACTTTAACAAGATTAAATCTATCCCCATTGCGTGTTAAGGTAAATTCACTACCAGTTAAGAAAGCTGGCTTTCCGTCTGAGTTTTTAATTTCTTTGAGACAGCCTTCAAACTTATCTGTTGGTTTTACCGTTATAGAAAACGGAGCGACTGGCTCATTTTCATTAGTAAAGGCTTCAAATGATTCAATTACGTATTTCATATAGAGTATTTATCTAAGTACTTGTGCTGCATAAAAAAAGGGACCAAATAGTCCCTTCATTTATCTAAATAGTATTGATCTTATGATCCACATGCAATACAATCTTTTGGATTGTCAAGCGAACATGTGATATTTTCAGGAGGTTCATCGCTTTGTATTAATTGAACTGACTCTGATGCTTTAAGTTTTGAAATATCTACTCCTAGTGATTGAATTGCATCATTAGCTGATTCAGTTCGTAAGTAATACATACCAGTTTTTAAACCTGCTCGCCAAGAGTAAAAGTGTGCAGATGTTAATTTTGCAGTATTGACGTCTCTAATGAATAAATTTAATGACTGGGATTGACAGATAAATTTACCACGAGCAGCTGACATGTCAATGATATCCTTTTGCTTAACTTCCCAAACTGTTTTATAGACTTCTCTAAGTTCCTGTGGAATTTCAGCTATATTTTGAATAGATCCATTTCCTTTAATGATTTGCATTCTCATTTGATCTGACCATAAGTCTAGCAAGATAAGATCGTTGATTAAGTGCTTATTTACTAGAATAAATTCTCCAGATAGAGTTCTACGCGTATAGATGTTTGAAGTAAATGGTTCAAATGCCTCAGTATTACCCATAATTTGAGCAGTAGACGCGGTCGGCATTGGCGCAAGTAATAAAGAATTTCTAGCACCATGCTTTATTACTGTTTTTCTTAATTTGGCCCAATCCCAACGACCCGATAACTGATTGTCTGCAAAGCCCCATAAGTTAAATTGAAATTCTCCTGCACTCAATGGAGAGCCGCTAAACGAAGAATATGCGCCTTCTTTCTTAGCTAGGTCTACTGAAGCCGTCATTGCTGCAAAATAGATTGTTTCAAAAACATCAGCATTTAGCTGTTGAGCCTCTTGGCTAGTAAACGGCAATCCCATTATTGCAAATAGATCAGCTAATCCTTGAATACCAATGCCTATCGGTCGATGTTTCATGTTTGATGCTCGAGTCTCTTCAGTAGGATAGAAGTTGACATCGATCACCTGATTAAGATTTAGTGTTGTTTGATATGCAACATCATATAGTGATTGGAAATCATATTCGGCTGTCTGTTTTTTTAATTTACCGATTTTCTTACCTAGAGTAACAAATTGATTTACTGGAATTGAAGCAAGATTACATACAGCTTGTTCATCTTTAGACGTGTATTCTAAAATTTCTGTGCACAGGTTTGAAGACTTAATTGTGCCTATATTTTTTTGATTTGATTTCTTATTTGCTGCATCCTTATATAGAATATATGGCGTACCGGTTTCTATTTGAGATTCCAATACTTTTTGCCAAATTTGACGAGCCTTAAGCGTTTGCCGACCATTTCCTTCTGCCTCAAGTCTCGTGTAATTTTTTTCAAATTCTTCGCCATACATTTCCCATAGCGGAACATCTATCTCGGATGGACAGAACAGCGTCCAATTTCCATCTTCCTCTACTCTTTGCATGAATAGATCTGGTGTCCATAGTGCCAAAAATAAGTCTCGCGTTCTGCGCTCTTCTTTACCGTGGTTTTTGCGAAGATCTAACCAATCTTCAATGTCTGCGTGCCATGGCTCAAGGTATATTGCAAACGAGCCCTTTCTTTTTCCGCCGCCTTGATCGACATAACGCGCAGTCTCATTAAATACTCTTAGCATTGGTACAATTCCATTCGACGTTCCGTTTGTGCCTCTAATATATGAACCGGTTGCGCGAACATTATGAATGGCTAAGCCTACGCCGCCTGCATTCTGAGAAATTGCAGCAACATCACTTAATGTTTTATAGATGCCCTTAATTGAATCGTCATCCATCGTTAATAAGAAACAGCTTGACAGTTGAGGGCGTTTGGTGCCTGCATTAAATAAGGTCGGCGTAGCATGCGTCATCTTATGAGTCGAAAGAAGCTCATACGTCTTTAATACATTTTGAATATTGCTTCCCCAGATGCCGACCGCTACTCTCATATAAAGATGCTGTGGAGTTTCTGCTACTTGCCCGTATGTCTTTAATAAGTAACTTCTCTCTAGTGTTTTAAATCCAAAATAGTCAAAATTTAGGTCACGATCATGAATGATGGCCTCATTTAGAGTATTTTTGTTCTTCATTACGACTCCATATGTCTCGTCCGAAATTAATCCGGCTGGCTTTTTCGTTTTAGGATCAATATACGTATATAGATGCTCAACCGTATCACTGAATGATTTCTGGGTAATCTTATGCAGTCTAGTGATAGCTATTCTTGCCCCCAAAATTGAATAATCTGGGTGAACGTATGTTAATGCTGCAGCCGTTTCAGCAGCAAGCGTATCTAATTCATTTGAACTAATCCCATCATAGATTCCTGCAACGACTTTTGTTGCAACTTCCATCGAATCAACAAAATCCGTATCCAAACTGTATGTTTGTTTTTTGATTCGGTTTGTGATCTTATCTAATCGTAACGTTTCTAAGCGGCCGTCTCTCTTTAATACTTTCATTTTTTTTCTCTACTAGTTTTTAGGTTAAAAATCCGCATCAGTTGAAAATACTGAGTCATTACCAGTTTTGACACCGGCTTTTTGATATTCACCAACTCTTTTTTCAAAGAAATTCGTTTTGCCTTTAAGTGCAATATTAACCATAAAATCAAATGGATTTGCTGAGTTAAAGACTTTTTGGCAACCTAGGTCAACTAATAGTCGATCCGCAACGAATTCTAAATATTGTTTCATTAACTCTGCGTTCATACCAATCAATCTAACTGGTAGTGATTCAGTAATAAATTCCTTTTCGATTTCAAGAGCAGATAAGATAATCTCTTTAATTCTATCTTTTGGAACTGGATTAATTAAGTGGTTATTATGAAGGTGTACTGCAAAATCACAGTGGGAACCTTCATCTCTAGAAATAAGTTCATTTGAAAAACTTAAACCTGGCATTAGCCCTCGCTTTTTAAGCCAAAAAATAGAACAAAATGAACCGGAAAAAAAGATTCCCTCAACCGCAGCAAAAGCAATCAATCTTTCTTGAAATGGCGATTGCTTGATCCATCGCAGCGCCCAATCGGCTTTCTTTTTAACTGCGTCAATTGTGTCGATTGCATTGAATAGTGTTGCTTTTTCTTCTGGATCAGCAATATATGTGTCTATAAGTAGAGAATATGTTTCTGAGTGAATGTTTTCCATCATGATTTGGAAACCGTAATAGAATTTAGCTTCTGGGTATTGAACTTCTCTAACAAAATTTTCTGCCAGGTTTTCATTAACAATACCATCAGACGCGGCAAAGAACGCTAGTATGTTTTTAATAAAGAACCGCTCGTCGTCTGTTAATTTTGTGCGCCAATCTACCAAATCGGCAGATAGATCAATTTCTTCAGCTGTCCAAAAGGAAGCTTCTGCTTTTTTATAAAAATCCCACAAGTCGTGGTGCTGGATCGGAAAGATGACGAATCTGTTTGGATTCTCTACTAAAATAGGCTCCATTATAATAATTTTTTTTTTTAATAAGTCGATTTGTCGTGAGATGATACGGCTAGAGATTGACCAGGTCGAAGACTACTTTTGGGTATGGGGTTCAATAATTGAATAGCTGAACCGGCCTTGGGTTGATTGCTAGATTGAATATAATTACTCTGCCATCGCATCTAAATTATTTATCTAAGTACCACAATTGGTGTGTCTAGTCTTGTAAAAAATCAAACTTAATATTGTTACGGATTGCGTCTACCTTATTGATTCTCAACAATCCAGAGTTTGGAATTTTTGTGCGACCCTTTAGATGAAGTACATCTATCTTAAAGGTATCATCCACGTTTGAAATAAAGACTGTTATTGAAAACTCGTTCTTATTAAATTTAAATTTGTGCTCCTTTCCTTCAGCTTGTAATTTTAGAGATTGCCACGTCACTTTTTCTGGATTAATTAAATCTGGAGAAGTAGTTAAGATTATTCGAGGCTCTCCCTTCTTCATAATAATGTCTTTAATGTAGAACTCGATTTGCATACCTGACTTATAATCAGCACAAGCCTTTTGATAGTTTGCAAATTCAGTCTTATGTAAAAGACCTGTGAAATAATTTTGGAATTCGATAAACATTCCAAATTCATATGGATTATTAGTTAATTCGCCGATATATTTTTCGCCAAATGAAAGTTCGTGAATTCTTTCAGGTAAAGTATGTTTAATGTACTTTTTATAAGACACAATAAATAGATCATTTGTTACATCGTAATTTTCAATCATTACTGGAATATCTTTATTCAAATAATCATTGAAATCTCTAATTACGTTAGCTGCCGCATGCGAACCTGGTAAGAAACATTTTACGCCGCTTTTGTAAGTACATAGATACCCGCCTTTCACTAGGGAATTGACTTTAATATAGAACCATTGATCTGTTTTTTGGAATTCTTCTAGCTCCTCTCTGTGTGAGATGGCCGCACAACGACGCTCAGATGCTAGGAACTCGCCATTCTCGTTTTTATAAACAACTACTTTAAATTCGCAATCAGCTTCACCGTGAATTAAAAAAGCTGGCTCTTGAGAAAATTCTCTAAATGGTATGTATAGACTCGTTAGCGTGATCTCGTCTTGTGCAATAATCTGTTTTGCTTCAAAGTCGACTTGTCTAGCAACAACTTTACAGATCTGGCCGATAGTTAGGTCTTTTGATGAAACTGGCAAATTTCTATCTGAATAATTTGCGTAAATATTGTATAGCTCCTGAGCGTACGGTTCTTTGCACAAGATCTTAACGCCTGCTAGTTTATCAGCGGCTGTCATTACAACTGATGTATTATACTTAGTTAGTGGAGTATTTAGTAGAATCTCCGCGGCCTGATCGGCATCTAATGCGAATCTAATTGAGTTGCTCATATGTTTCTAGATATAATAGAATTATATCAAAAACTCTTCTAAGGTTTCATTAAATTCTTGGTGGAGGAACAAATAAACTAGGTAAACTGCTAACTCCATACATACCTGGCAATTTAGTATAAAAAATCAATGTGCCTAATGACATGATTGTTGATTTATGTAAAATTTCATCCAAGAAAATTGCAAATAGTGGATTCTTTCTAGTAAGTCTTTCCCAAGGCGGCAGATCATCTTGATTAAAAATAGGATGAGCTAATCTTGCTAATTGAACGCCTGGCGCGCCAGTTGCGCAAAGGACAGCTGTTCCTAAATATGCAATCTCTTTTAAATATTTTTCCAAATTTTCAAGAATTGGTAGAGCAACTGCTAAAATGACTGGGTAAACGTCTAAATTAATCAGATTGACCTTTAGGCCTTTGCCTAAGGCATCCTTTATTTTTATCTTGATTAGCTTGATTATTGCAGTTAGCGGGTTAGAAACGTCTAAAATACTTAGCGATTCCCAAGAACCACTAGGCATTAGACTTAGAATTGGCCTAACGATTGCCTCGATCGGTCCAAGAATTGAGTCTAGAGCAGATAGGATTAATTTCTTTAAGAAAGATATTATGTCAGGTGAAGAAAGTAGAGCAAAGTATTTTAAAATATCTAATGGCAGATCTGGAAAAACTGGCAGCTTTATCTTTTTACCATTTGGCAAGGTTATCTCAACCTGATTAGATTTAATTTTTTTAAGTTTAACGATGCCAAACTCTCCACAGTCAATTTGATTAATTACATCGTCTGCTGATAATTCAGAATTTATACCTGACCCGTTCTTTTTATTGAATAGATCTGCTAGCATTTTAAAGATTGCAGTAATTAGTGCAGCTAGTGCAAGCTTTAGCAATGGCTTAATTATTGCATCTATTGGGATCTTAATTTGAATAGGTAAAATTGGTCTAGCTGGGTTGGGCGCCTCCGGTAAAGAAATTGCGGATAGAATCGGTACTATTAATGAAGAGACTAACGCGATCGGATTGACTAATTCTGGGATATTAATATCTGGAATCATTGAAATAATTGAATCAAATCCGCTTTTAATAACATCAGCGCTAACCTGTTTAACTCCACCAAATAGACTAGCCAAATCGTCTTTTGATAAGCCTTCGATTAAGGCAGCAGATAGACTCGTAAAAACTGACAATATTGCGAGTACCTCTGGTGGAACTCCCTTAAATAGAGATTCCGCTGGTATTTCACAGCACGGTTTAGTTGGATCAAAAACTGAAATCTTTGGCGGAGAGGCTAGTGCAATTGAAGTAAACGATAGGCTCTTTACAATTAACTCTTGAAATCTATCATCGCCCTTTGACATTTCTTCTGCTTGGGCTTTTGATTTTGCTTCACTGGTGTCTATGCTCTGTTTTTTACCTTTTATATAATCGACACACGATGCAGACATTTCCGTTAATGCTTTCTTTAATTTTGAAACGTCTTCATCTTTTTCTAGATCATAACTTGCTTGATCGGTGAACTTTTTTGGATCAAGTTTTTTTGCAATTCGTTTAATCTTCTTAACTAGATTAGTATCGCTTTGATTTGAAAATTTACCTTTGCTAGCAAGTTCAAGCAGATCAATGATACTTGTAATTGCCGCTGGTAATTTAGGATTTAGTTTAGAAGGATCATCTGGATATGTGATTGTGCCTAGGTTAATTGAATCGATTATTGAATTAACTTCAGCAATCATCGTATCAATTTTTTCTTGCAAAAAGGCTGGATCGATTGCCCTAGACGCAGTTTTTAATTTTCTTCGGCGCTCAGAATTTGGTTCGAGCTTGGCTTTAGCTAAAGCAGAATCGCGAGACTCTTTTGTTTTATCTTTAACTTTTTGTAAATTCTCAGTTGCAATATCGCCAAGCGAGTCTAACTGCTTTGTTATGCCTGTTCGAATTTTAAAAACAAGCCGGTCAAAATCCTGAAGCGGCGTAGTCTCAGCTGTCTCTAGCGCAAATTCATTTTCGCTTTTTAGATCATTAATTAAATTAGCAATGGTCAATTCGCCTACATCACCAGGTGCAGGCATCCCATTGGGTAATTTTACTTCAATAGGTTTGCCCTGTGCAATATCAATTGCTATTTTTGCAAGGCGTACACCCTTTGACGCACTTGCTGAAAGTTTTAGAGGTATGCTAAATGCTCCTTTGATTGGTAAGCCAGAATACGGACCAGAAAGACCGAGTGGATTTTGCGAAGTTGGGCTTGAATCAAACTCGAAGCCAATATTAATTTGATTTAGCAGAATTAAAAAGGGTAGATTCGGGGCCAGGATCATGTACTTATTCCCATCCGGAGCAATATAAAAGATGTAAATTGATGGGATTGGAATTGGAATTGGTGATGGAAAAGTTATTGGTACGCTAATCATAGGTACAATGATTCCAAGAGGTGATGAAATAACAGATAGCACCTTCCATCTTTGTGGCAGGGTTAAGATTATTGGTCCTGGAAAAGCTGGAATAACACCGTTCACTGGATAATATCTAAATAATGGAGATTTGATATCTGGAATTGGTAAGATCCCAAATTTAGTCATTTCTTCAGCAAAATACTTCCAATAACAAAAGGTGGTTGGATCAGGCAAGCTCGCATTAGTCCCGTTCAGTGTTTTTATGCCAAACGGATCAGTTCCTTTTTTCTTTAAGGCTTCAGCTTCACAATTATTTTTAACTTGAGCGGTCTTAAAGCATGGGATTGCTGCAATTTTGGCAGCAATTTTATCTGGATCAACAGAATACTCCTTTATTAATTGGTCAAGGCTTCCAATTTCTGATTGTAATTCAACCTTTTTTTGTTTAACTTTTTCAGCAGAATTCTTAAACACTAGCAAAGCATTCGAGAGAGCTGAATTAGTTGGTTGATATGTAATATTATTATAGGTAGTTTGCTGACTAATGCTTTCGTCTAACCGATTTAGCCGAATAACGGTAGAGGCTTCTCTTCGAGCAAGCTCCTTTATTTTAACAATTTGTGCAGCAATTGTGGCTGGATAATTTACGGTTTTTTCAGCTTCAATTCGCTCAGGTAATTCAGTTTTTATGTTATCATAAAATGCTTCATACTTTGCAAGATCTTTAATAAAAAAGGTGAGATTGTCTTCTTTAATTGTTTTTGGCGCATCTGGATTCTTTTTTAAAGTATCATCAACTTGATCTGGGCTGGTAGTGAGGCCTCTTTCGTCTAGTGTAAATAGGCTTTGAATTGGGGTTCTAAGTATCCGATATAGTCCACGGTATGAATCTGCGCCCTCGTATAGAAAACAGTCGGCTTCATTACTCTTATTCTGATCCTTTTCGGTTTTTATTTCGCCGGTCTGCACATTGATCAGTGATGTAATATTAGTAAGTTTGACAAAGGAGCCGACATCATCGAGAACATTTACGTTTTTAAAGTATTGACTTTTTCGAATTGGAATATTATAAACTGTTTGTTCGTAGTGTATTTCGCCAAGAGCCAGTTCAAAAAACTTGAGTTCAAATGCATAGGTTTTATCTATGTAAACTGGATATATTTTACCGCTTATTTTTTGAAAAACTCCTCTTAATAATGGAATAAACAGATCATTTTTATTACCGCTGCCTGAGATTGGTTCGATATTTTTTAATTTTTGAGAAACTTGAGTCGCTGCTTCCTTTTCAAGCTCTTTCTTTTTGGCAGTTAACGCAGAAATTGTGGCAAGAGTAGGTCTAGTCTTTTTACGTTCTTCATCCAATTTAGAAATAACTGACATTTTTTCAGCATTAATTGGATTGGTCGCTTGCGAAACTTGTAGAAAGAAGTTAAGTCGCTCATCAAAATAGGTCTCAACAAGGCTTAAGTTATCTAAATATTCAATTAGTCTAGCTCTAACTTTAGAAACTTCACTTACTTTTTTAACATTTGTTTGTTCAGATTCTACTATTTTTTGAGCTTCTTTAAGAGCGGCTGGTAAACAACTCTCTTTAAAAGTGGGTTCAGCTGGCGGCGGCGTAGATTTTGGCTTTATTGCTGGCGGTAGGCAAGCGCGAACTTTTGCTAAATCCTCATCTGAAAACGTAGCTGGCGAAATTTCGCCACATTTAATCTTTAAAATTAAGTCTCTAAAATCTTGAGCCACGAAATCTGATCTTTATTTTATCTATCAGCCCGCTAAAAATGAAGACCGCCCAGATTTTAACCTGAGCGGTCGCCAACACGATTGCCTATGATTAACCTTGATTTTGGTCAGCAGGCGGCTGCACCATTAGACAATCTGTTGTGATCAACAAGGAGGCAATAGATACGGCATTCTCTAATGCGCATCTAGTAACTTTGACAGGGTCAATAATTCCTGCCTCAATCATGTTGACGTATTCTTCAGTTTTTGCGTTAAACCCTATTCCGCTAGCATCCGCTATCTCAATATTATTCCAAATAACTTCAGAATTTAGGCCAGCATTCTGAATAATTATTGAAAACGGCTGCTTACACGCAGAAACTAGAACATCTTTACCTAATTGTTGGTCCTTGTTTTCAAGAGTTAAGGTTGCATCAACTTGTCGAGAAGCTTCATAAAGTGCAAGACCTCCGCCTGGGATAATTCCCTCTAAAACTGCCGCTCTAGTTGCGCCAAGGGCATCATCGATTCGATCAGCTTTTTCTTTTGCTTCGATTTCACTAACTGCTCCAATCTTGATAATTGCAACGCCGCCTTGTAGCTTTGATAATCTCTCTTTTAGCATGATTTTAGCAGACTCGTTTGTTGATGATTCAATTTGACCCTTAATTTCAGCAATTAACTCTTCGATTTTAGAAGAATCGCCAGCTCCGCCAACAATAGTTGTAGAGTCAGCACTAACCGTCACGCGGTCACAGCTACCTAATACTTGCGTGGCAATGGTTTCTTTTAGGATCATGCCCTCTTTTTCTGATACGGTTTTTGCGCCGGTAACTGTTGCTATATCATCTAGTCTAAGCTTGCGCTGGTCTCCAAAACCTGGAGCCTTTACTGCAGCGGCTTTGATTGTTCCACGCAAACGGTTAACAATTAAAGTATTTAGTGCTTCGCCATCAACTCCATCGCTAATAATAAGCAAAGGCCGATTTGATTTATTTGAAAATTCTAGGTACTGTATAATATCGGTCATTGATGAAATCTTACCATCATAGAGCAAGATTAGTGGCATTTCAAACTCAACTAAATTCTTTTCATTATTATTGACTAAGTATGGGGAAAGGTATCCGTTATTAAATTGCATACCTTCAACAATTTCAACAAAGGTTTCAGCTGTGCGGCTTTCAGCAACAGTAATAATTCCGTCAAGCCCAACTGCTTCCATCGCGTCTGTAATGATTTGCCCAATTTCCTCGTCGTTATTTGCGGAAATTGTTGCGACCTGTTTTACTTTTTCTAGGCTTTCGATTTTTTGGCTCTTGGCAATAATCGATTCAATGACTGCCTTTGCTGCTTTTTCAATACCTTTCTTAAGTTCCATTGGATGAGCTCCTTGCGAAACCATGCGATTTCCCTCTGTAAAAATTGCCTGTGAGAGAACCGTTGCGGTTGTAGTACCGTCACCAGCTTCGATTGAAACCTTTTGTGCAACCTGCTTAATTAGTTGAGCTCCAACGTTTTCAAGATAATCAGCTAAATCTACTTCACGAGCAACAGTTACCCCGTCTTTGGTGATTGCCACTCCATTATCTCTAGCGATGATTACATTTCTACCCCTTGGGCCTAGCGTTATCTTAACTGCTTCTGCTAATTTGTTAATTCCTTCTGCAAGCTTTTGTCTAGCATTAGCTCTAAAATGCATATCTTTCAAACGTATTTGATCTTTTTTACTTAACTATTATATTCGCTGGGTCAATTAAGTTTTGCCCGCTAAGTCTTAAAAGAATCTGCGCCAGTGCAGTTACGTCCTTTTGACAATATTCAGCGATTCTAGAGATTTCGCCATTCCAATATGTTTCATGCACTTTTTCTCCGCTAATATCATCCTTAGGCGAATCAATACCCAAAACCGCGGTTAATAGATCGAGCGAGGTGAAACCTTCTTGCCAAGCGCCAAAACTCCACAGTTCAGTCGTATCAACAAACGGTAGTTCCCAGGGTTTCTTATCCCAAACTTGAAGAGCTAGTGGCAAGTCAAGCGAATTTATCATTGCGCGTTTGCAAAGAAACGGAATATCAAATCTTTTAATGTTGTGGCCAGCCAGCTTGACTCCAGCCTTTGCCATTTTATCAATTAGAGTAAAGGCCTGCTTTAAAATTAGCAGTTCATCTTCGCCTGAATAGGTTACAATTTGAAAGACCGGTTGTTGGCCTTCATCAAATTTCATTTTGCCAAATGAGATGCAGACAACTCGACCAAACTCTGCTTGTAGAGCAGATTTTGCTGAAAAAAGGTCGGAATCACTTTTTTCTAAATTATCAGGATACCTTTCGCTCAAATGGTTTCTGAGGTACTCTGCTCTTTTTTGCCATTGTTCTGACAGCCTTTGTGGTAAATCAGTTAGTGACGCTTGCTGGCCAGCCGTCTCTATATCAAAAATGACTAATTTTTCTAATTGATTAGGCGTGAACATATTAGTATTGTTTTAAAATAGTTATTGAAAGAGTTAATTTGAATAATCTTATGCTTAGAGTTAAGGTTTCCCCCTTTCTACTTTCAGGCTTTCCACAAGTATCACACAAAAGATATTGTAATTACTTAATAGTTGGATTCTATCCATTCTTGTTAATTATACCAATTTTTGCTAGCGAAGTATACTTAAGTAGTCTAATTAAGAAGAGTCAGCATATTTCTTTATTAATAATATAAGGTCTTAAAGTAGACTTAAGTATCTCTTATCTACACCCACCCAACACCCTTATCTTACACACACCTTGGAAGAAGTTTTGAAACTTATTTACATTTTTTAATAAAATATTCTGAAAATGACGCCCATGATAGTTGTTAGTGATCGGTTTAGACTTCTCTGTTAATTATCCAGCCTTTTGTATCGCAAGTGACTGGCAAAGTTTTGAGTGGTTAGTTGCAATTAATACCAACATTCCTAAAACCTATCAAAAACAGCTCGAGGATCTGCAGAGTGAATTTTCATCAATTCAAATTATTCAGCTGGAGGCTAGGCCTAAAAAAACTGACAGGTATTCAACTAACGAAAGAAATAAGCTAATCAACTATTCTTTAATGATCGATGCTCTCATTCGTGCTCTTCAGCCAAAGGTGCTTGGAAAAAGTATTATCGTTTCAATAGAAGGTATAGCATATGGCGCACAAGGCAATGCTCTAGTTGATATTGCCCTCGCAACTGGCATGGTTAGAAAGGCAATCTTAGATAAATTGTTGAATGGCGAAGCAAATCGCCTCTACATTTTTTCCCCTAGCGAATTAAAAAATACAATTGGCGCAAAGGGCAATGCCAATAAATTTGAAATTTTTCAGCAGTTTAAAGCTAATCCAAAAATAGAAGCGGCTAAGCAAAGTGATCTTTATAAACTAATAAATAAGTATGAAGATTTTGTAACAAAAGGACAGGAAATCCGATCGCCCTTTTCAGACATGGTTGATTCTTATTTAGCTGCTTTAAAAATATACGAGATCCTAAAAGAACCTAATTAACTGTGTCCAAAGCAAAAACCAGCAAGTACTACATTAATAATAAAGAGTTCACAAATGAGATCGTTCGATGTAAACACGGTCTTATAAACGAAGAGACAGGATATCAGCACACAGCCGGCGAACTTTCGCCTAGAGCAATCGAATACTTTATTATTCTTGCAAATAGAGCAATCCTTAAACTCAAATTTTCAAACCCGTTAGACAAAGAGGACTGTATTCAGTCCGCCCTCTTAGACCTTTTACGATATTGGCGTAACTTTAACGAAGAAAAGTCAAATAACGCATTTGCCTACTTTACACAAATTGCAAAAAATGGATACGCTAAAGAATACAAAAAGATTTACAAGCACATCGGTAAGGGTGAAAAAATTGAATTTATATCGCTAAGTCAATCGCCTGACAGCGAGATCTATACAATTTGAGCCCAACTCATTGAGCTAATAAATAAACCCAAACCACTTGGCTCGTAAATGAACATTAATAACCTTAAATTTTTTGACAAAAATGGCGAAGCTTATAACTTGGAGTTAGTAACTTCGGGTTCTTCGAAATATTGGTACGGCTCGGACTATTTTTTACCGGTTTCAACTGCCCTATATGATGTATCAAACCTCTTTGTTTTGGAAGAAACAAACGGTTCATACCATTTTCCAAATCTAGGAACAAATGGCAAATTTATTGCTCGTTGGAAATTGCAAAAGGACTCGACAAACTTTTTTCTATTCTCAGTCACTGCCCCAACCTCAACTGATGATAAGTCATACTTAAATAAACTAACTGAACTTAAAATTAGCGAAAGCGATTTTGGTGCAGGCTACAATTTTACAACATTAAAGTATCCGCTACAGATAAATGTGGCATTTACTCCAGACATCGAGAGAGCATACAATCGCATCCTTGAATTATTATGGTATAATGGCTCAACTACAACAAAAGTTGCAGAAATTGGCTTTTATGGAGAGGGAGAAGACGAAGATGAAAGATTTCAAGTGTGGTTAAGCAACTTTGGTATCAAATTTAATAGAGAAGACGCTGAAATCTTAAAAAATTACGATTTGAAGGAAGATTTACCTAACTGGCAAGAAGTAAATCAGGCTAGAAAAGAAATCCTAGTCAGTCGTGATCAAATTTATCCATATGTCGGTACATATAAGGGATTAATTAACCTTGTTAATATTCTAGGCTACCGAGACGTGCTAAAAGTCAAAGAATATTGGCAAAACGTTGAAAAATCATCACCATATTATCAAAAATTCGCGCAAGTTGACATTACTGATATGCTGGATGATGGAATTATTCAAAATTTAGACTTGGTTAATCGAAATGCTCAAATAAAAAAGAGCGAGCGATTCGTTAAGACCGAATTCTTAGCGTTAGTTTACCAGTTTTCTCAACCGAGTGGTGAATATGACGACGACGGCCTACCAGAAGTTGAATTTACAACTGAATTTACAGTAAATGAGATATTCTATAAGCTGAATAAGATGTCTAAAAAGCTTAAGAATGAGATTTTACCAATAAACGTCGTAATCAAGGATATTATTGGTGAATTTATCTACTTTGAAAAATTTAATTTGAGATATTGGACTGATCGAACTGATATTATTGAGACCGAAGTTAACGAGAAGTTCATAGCTGAGATTTTACAGCCAAACACTAAGACACAAGAGCTTATTATTCGAGACATAAAGGCACTTTTTCCAAAAGAAAACCACATAGCCGCCTTTCCATTTGTAACTTTTAATATTTCACAAATCTACCCGTATCAGAATAATCAACATTATGATACAACACAAGCTCCAGTATTTGGGCAAGCAATCGAGAATTACTATATTAATGAAAAGACCTATGAATTTAAGTACCATGGTCAACCGAATCCCTTTAAGCAAGGAGATGATGCACACGGGCAGATCGGTTGCCCAATTGTACTTCATGCAAATATTCAAGAATTAACTCTATCTGAGTTAGACGGCTCAACGTTTGACGAATTTAGAATTTCAAAAGCATTTGTTAGAGTTGCAACAACAACGAATATCGTTTTAAGCGGGTTGCAGAAAATTGATGGAGTTCAGGTAAACCTTGGCGACCGAGTCCTAGTTAAGGAACAAACAAATCCTATCCAAAATGGCATTTGGCTTGCTAGCGATTCTGCTTGGCTAAGGACTACTGAGTTTATCACTTATGTAAACTCGCTAGGCGTAATTGCTTTTGTAGATGAAGGCGATACTCTAACTGGGACAAGGTGGTATGCCGTGGATAACTTACTAGAGCAGGCAAACGTTATCCCAATCTTATTTGGTCCATATACTGCAGAAACCGTAAAGTCAATGAAGTCTCACCATACGCTAGGTACTCTAAAATACCGAGACTCTTTTGAAACTGAGTGGATCATTGATGGTCCAAATAATTATCATTTTCAAGTTAGAGGTAAGACAACTGACTATGCAAAATGGCCGCATATTTTACCATATGTTGGCAACTATGTAGTTGAGCTTAGAATGTATGATCTTAGCGCTGGTGTGTCAGTCGACTATTTACGATTAAAAGTAGAAGCCGAAGAGCCAAATATTACAGTTTTCACCAGAATTGAAGATAAGTTCAATTACCAATTTAGAAACTTGGACAATGTCATGATTCAAGATTTTGGAGCAAGTTCAATTTATAATGCAGCGGTAAACGTGATTGACCCAGATCCAGGATCAATTTTGCTAGATGCCAATCACTTTAGCCTATTTACATATTTAAATAATTTCGGATTAGGTAGTAGCGTATCTAGAATTGAAATTTATAATGGCACCAATTATGAACCGTTAGAAACGTCTACGCTAAAACCAGCTAAACAGTGGGGGTTAGGTCTAAACAGCGGACGCTTAACATTAGGTGATTTATCAAATGTCAGGTTAGGTTCAATGTATCACACTAGGATTGGGCGCGCAGTCTACCCAACCGATTATCTAAATGGATTTTCAATCGAGCCAACAGGCTTAATTAGTATGAAGTATGGAAACTTTCCAGAAATAACAATTCCTCCGCCATATTCATCAAATATAACACAGTTTGTAAACTACATGAATCAAGTTCCATTTCCAGGCTGGTCAAATTATACATATAAGATACTAGATAATCAGGTTAAGGCTGATGCCAAGTTTATTGATAGAAAAAATCATGCAATACTAACCTTTACTTTTCCAAATTCACTAACGGTTAAAAAGTACACATTTAGCTTTCCAACTAAAGTATATTCAGATTCAGTTATTGACTGGCTAGAAACTCAGTTTCCACTCGCGGACCGAGATTTATTATTTTTAAATGTACCGTTCGATGATCTTATTAAAGGGCTTGGCGGTACCACACAATATTGGATTGACCAAGGATTTATCAATTACTCAACTACCCAACAAACAGGTTATTTGCCTTCATATTATGACCAAAACGCATTTGACTTTGTTGGTTTAAAAGTATCAGACGATACAGTCATAGTTCCATTACAGAGCCCAGTTTTTGTAGTACTAAATAACATAGACTCAAAAACTGAAACTATTTGGTCATTAACCAAAAACGGCTCGGAAATTGCAAAAATTAAGGCTACCTCATATTTTACTTGGAGATTTAGCGAACCCGGCAAATACTATCTGACGGCAAGGTCAACTGACTCTTTTGGAAATGAATTTTCAACAGCCAACCCACTAATGTTTGTAAATGTCTTAACAAAGGCAGACTACGTCCAATATATCGAAAATGAACTAAACCGGAGAAAACTTGATCTACTGAGATGATCAGTCTGCTCCTGATAAATAATATAAATAAAAAGGTGTAAACAAATGGCATTCACACAACTAAATCTACAAACGCAACAACTGCTTGAAAGCACGTTCATTTCGGACATGCGAATCATCATTAATGCGAACACAACCCTCCTAAAAAATACAGTGCAGGACGCATTTAACTCGATTGAAATCGATACGGTCAATAAGAAGATCGGTGTAGATAATCCGTTAGAAAGCATCTACACTAAGGCTCTACGCTTAGGTAATGAATTATTATTCACAGACGGGTCAACTCAAATTGGATCACTAACTAAGTCTGAAGGTAAGTCAATTTTAGAAGTTGACCGCATTGCTATTAAAGCAGGCGGCCAACTTACTGCAATGGGAATTGCTAGTAAAATTGGAGTTACTCGACTAGGAGTCGGCATTACAGATATTGCTAACCTAAGTGTTGATGGTTTAACTATTGCTGCAAGCTCAGCATTATATGCACAAGGACTTTCACAATTTAGCAATTCAATCGCGCACAGTTCAGAAAAAGTAACCTCTTACCTGGTTGCAGTTTCTGGAAGTCCAAGCGTATACGAATGCGACATTACACTGAATGCCACTTCAAAACAAAATATCTTCCTTGCGCTAGTTTATCCAATTACCGCAACTGTTGCAAACAATTTGTCAAGCCCAATTGTAGTGGTTAACGTTTACACAAACGCAACAATTCCTCCGTTTAAAGGTCAAGAATTTACCTTTATGGTTGACTCAGTTAAGGGTAGTGACAACGTAGAAGTTGCCGCTACTTGGCAAGATGCTGCGGAGGTTAGAGTAATCGGAGGATACGATAGTAATAAAAATAGAACGCTTATTAATCAACAAGCAACTGCAGCGTCTTCACCAACTTCAATCGTAGGACCATATTTAAAATTCACTGGCCCAGCTGCAAACTATGCAGGTACCGGTAAAGTAACAGTTATTAACACAACAGTCCCAATGAGACTAGTTACAACCGGAGCAACTGGTTTAGCTACTGTCGCTCAATCATAATAAACAATAGAAACCCGCATGGCAGTAACACCGTTAATAAAACCAATCCAAACCAAAAAAGGCATATTCTATACCTTTCAAAGTGCGCTTGAAGACCTAAACCTAACTTTTAATAACAATGGGGCAAATAAGTTTAGGTTTTCTAAATTTGTGTTGCTGCGTATTCCAGAAATAGGCGATCCAAATACTCAAAAGCTACTGGACAATAAGATTCAGTTTGATGCGTTAGGCGAGACTCCAATAACTTCAGGTTTGTCAACTGATCAAAATTTGAATTTGGCAAATTCATTTCAAAACTATGCTCTTAACCTAGAGGCTCTACTAATTTCTTCTCCAACCTATAACCGAGAGACTAAATTAAATGTATCAGAAAGAGTTTTTTGGAAATGGCTAAAAGAAACTGGCGCAATTCGTTGGAGAACAGCTAGACAGACTACTCAACTTGGCCAAGTTGAAGTTTCTGCAAACGTGTCAGCCGGCCAATCTAGATTTGCAGAAGATTTTTATGATCAAAGCGCAAGTCCATACAATAGAGTAGCAGTTTATGTCGGCGATATTGATGTAGTTAACTCCGTTAAAAATCCAGAAAATTCATATTCTGAACTATACATTCATGTTCCGACAAACGTAGGGTCAACGCCAACCGTTCTGTTTAAATCACAGGCCGATGTAAACTATGGGCCGAGCATGCTTGTGGTCAATAACCCAGATGATCCATTGAATGAAGAATACTTAAAGGGTAGAAACTACTATGATGATCATCCAAGTCCCGGAATGTCGTTATTTGCTTATTATGACCTAGATTCAAATACAATTTCACAATATGCATCAACTAAGGTAGAAATGAATAATATTTTACCTTCTGACCCATCTACCGCTTCACTGGGATATCCACCGTCTCTGTCAAGCTTTTGGTGGGGTTCTAATTCTATAACAAATGCCTATTTTACTGAACCGACTGCTAACTATAATAGAGCATACGTGCAAAGAATCAAAAAGGTATCTGGAAACTCAACCGTCGAATATTTAAGATCAACGCTAGATGGAGTAACTCTTGATTTTGATTTGAGCAATTATTCAATTGCATACGATAATCCACAAATCAAAGTTTTTTCACAGTTAAATGATTATGTTGATAACCGCAATTTTGAATTTAACGCGATCTTAGTTTACTATGATGTATATGACGATAGCGGCGCAACAACTACTTCTGAAACCAACTTGTACGGCGTTTACTTTTTAAACAAAGTTGAAAGCAGCGGTCTTGAATATGCGATACCTTTTATTCAAAAGGATAAACCTGATGTTATTGCAAAGACCAACGGTAATTCGTTTGCTTTTAAACTAAATGTCAAATTTGATACATCTATTGAGGATACTGCTGTTGAAAAATCTGTCAACGATTTTAACACATTCTCATTAGACTTATTTACGGATGTAATGACAAAATTTAAAAATTTACAAACGTTATTTAATGATAAATTACTTGAACTCGAGAATTTAAGACGTGACGTACAATCCGCAAAGGATACTTTATCTAATTCAAATACTCTACAGAAATTAGACTTGCGACTTAAAGCTGTTGAAAATTCGCTATCTGCTAGTCAGGCGGCTTTTCAAAATTCAACTGCTCTATTAAATATGATCGAGACTGCTTCTAAAAAAATAGACGATTTAGTCGCAGGCCGAAGCTCTATTAATGTAAGTTATAACCTTGATGTATTGCGACCAGGGTCAGGAATCATTATTGATCGACGAATTCCCAATGAGATTACAATTGCCTCAGACGTTACTCCGTATTCTTTAATTGAAGACATAAATTTAAGTCCATCAACCACTCCGCAAGGTACAAAAACGTTGCCATTGGGCGTATACAACACATATTACCAGCATTCAAATAATGGAGCAAGCACAACGCTTACCGGTAATGTTGTGATTAAAATTGATGACACAGTCGTTGATTGGAGAAAAGGTCAAAAATTTGATTTGGTAATCGACAATCAAATCGAAATGGCCGGGCACACAATTACAATAAAGACTGACTCTAAAAATAAATTGGGAAATTCAGCAGCATACGGCAAAACAATTGCGGTACTGACAGCAAGTGATTTTCCAACAACAAATGGACGAATTGGTCGACCTATAATCTCTATTATTTGTAAAAACGATATAACTCTTGAATTTAAGGTTGATAAAATAACAAGATAAACTAAATGTCCGATAAACACACACTAAGCGCGTTACTAGCTGAACTTGGAGTAGACATTTCTAATATGCAAGAGTTTCTAAATAAGCTTTCGCAAATTTTGTCAACTAATTCAGATACGGTTACTATTAACCAAACTCTGCAAAATGGAACTTCAGTATCTCACTTAGTGCCGTCATTTGGTTATCTAAGCGGTAAGATCGATAATATTGAATCTAAGTTTAACTCTTTGCTTTCAGCAAACAGCAATGAACTTGGGGTTAGAGACGAGAATGGCGTCCTAAAGAAGTTCGAATTAAAAGATGTTTCAAAAATAATTGCAGACCTAAACCAAGTATCTACAATTTCACTAGCGGCACCAAGCCAATTCGGATATAAAGCAAACTGGTTTTTTGAGTCTTTTCTAAATCCGCTAATCCATGTTAGATCAGATGTTAGCGCTCTTTTAGCAAATGATGTTGATAAGTTTGAAGTAAAGCGAATAATCTTAACTACTAATTCAACCGCAGCTACCACCCTATTTGATCAAACATATAAAGGCCAAACCAACATTTCAGAAAATCAATACCTTACTGACCTTGTTTCTAGAGGATTTACTTATTTTGAAGATATTAATGTGATTGATTTGCCGCCAGCTGTAAACTCTGTTCGTGGTTCATTTGATGTTATTAAAATTCTTGAAGATACTCAAACTGAACTTATTGCTGGCGACACATTAAGCAGATCAGTTAGAAAGTATAAATTAAATACTATCCGGTATATTCAAACAATCGGACCAACTACTGTTGAAAAGACCCTAGAACCTGGCGATATTTTGATAACTAAAGATGGGTCCGAATATCAAGTAGATTCAATTGATAAAAAGCTAACAACCATCATCTTAATTCGAATTTTCGGAGAAGGTGCAGTAGCACAGGGCGCAAATGTACTAAATCTAAAACCTGTTCTCGTGGTAATTCCAGAACTACAGATAAACGTCGGCTATAATGAAAGAGAAGTAATATTTGTTAAACCGATCAGTACCAGATTGGGGGTTACGACCGATGAATATTCTAGAGGCTTTGGGCTATACACTAATGAATTAACGATTTCATTGAATAATGGCGTAACTATGCCACTATCTGAATTCTACGTAAAATTCGTGTCAGACTTTGGTCTGCTCTTCTTAAACTATGCAAAAGAAAAGAAGATGCCAAATTCATTGGGTGCAGTACCTAACGTTCCATCGCTAGCCTCTTCAAACTTTAAAGTTATTCAGATTGACCAGCATATTAAAAACGCGGACAATACTGACCAAATTAAGCAAAAGATTTCAGAAAAGGAACAGATGTCTTCTCAAATTAAAGAAATTGATCAGCAGATTTCTAGAGTTAAGGCCAACTTAAATACAACGGCTTCACTAAATGAGAGCCAAAGACTTTCATTACAAAAAGAGCTACAGTCACTTATCAATAATCGGGCTTCCGCTACAACTAATATATCTTCCGTTGTTAAAGAAATTACAACATCAATTAAAACAACTCCGCAATTTATCGCTGACGCCAAATATAGAGTTAGAGGTTTTTGGGAAATTCCATCTCCTAAAATTACTGAGCATGGAACACAAGAGGTTGTGCAGTTTAAAGTATCGTATCGTTACTTGAGTAAAACTGGCACATCACAAACAGCGGACGCTTTAGAATTTGTAGACTCAACTGGCTCTAAAAAGACCGGTTACTTTTCTCCATACACCGAGATTGCGACCAAAGCTAGAACCAAAGTCCTAAATGAACTAACCGGGTTCTACGATTGGGTTGAAGAAAATGTTGCTGATGCAAACGCAGTAAATTCAAACCAATTAGATATCCCTATCAGAAAAGGAGAAAGCGTAGAAATTAAAATTAAAGCTATTTCCGAAGCCGGCTGGCCAGATAATCCAGTTGAATCAGAATGGTCCGAGCCGGTCTTAGTTGAGTTTCCGCAAAATATTGAATCAGGTGAAGAAGCTACAATCCTTGCGCAACAAGTCTTTGCTGAAGAAACTCGAATTACTTTTCAGGATGAGCTCAACGCAAAGGGCCTAGACCTTCATTTAGGTTCAGCCTTTACCACCAGAGACAAATATTTTGCACATAAAGCAGAAGATATTGCAAGTGGTTTTTTTGGAACAGACGGATCAATTATTGACCTATACGTAAAGTTAAAAACGCTAACCGATGAATTATCATCACTAAAAGCGTCAATAACTACGGTTATCGGTGACCTCGTTGTTAAAATTATTGAGCCAAATGCAAATCAGATAACCGTGGCTAATGGCCAAACAATTAATCTATTCAGTGGATACTACCGAGAATTAATTAAGAATACATCTGGCCAAACTACAACATACGACCACGGCAAGATACTTTCAACTACATATACTCTGCAATTGTCAAATGCTTCACAAACTGCGCTTGAACTAATTTCATACTTAACTGGTGGAATTGGAGAAGCGGCACATGCTTCAAATCCATCATCAACAACTGATGCTAATTATAATTCGCATTTACGTTATGATAAACCGCCGATTATGATCGATAATGCAGTTGAAGGAGAAATAGCTGGATTTTCGCAAATTGAAGGTTATCAAAGTGCACAAGTTAGGAGCCAGTATATTTATGCCAGATATAAAAATATCTCAATAAAGAACGCTCTGTATGCAGGTGAATCACAAACCGCTGGCACAACATCATATCCTATACCAAATGGAGATCCTCAATATAATTACCAAGGTACTACTGTAAATAGCGCAGAAATTCCATATAGAGAAGGTCATTACTTGCCGTTTGAACCAACGTACTCGGGCTCCAATTCGCAATTTAGTCAAAATGCAAATGTTTGGAACGGAACGGTTAATACCACCGGTTCAAGTCCGGCAGCTGGCGGCAATGGTCGTTTATCCGAATTCTGTATTCATAAAGACCACCCAGATGCATTAATTGCATGGACAGTAGCATCACAAAGACCAGCATATACTGCTGCTGAGGTAACTGCAGATGTTCAAAAGAGACTACGCTTTAGCCATGCTGTTCATTTTGAGACAAGCGTTGAAGAATCAACTAATAAATTTGGTGCAAAATATTGGCAGCAAGCCGAAAGAGTAACCCCAGCAATGGCAACTCTATCCGGTGGTGCCATTCCCGCTGCAAATACTAGAGAAAGACAATACCCTATAAAATTAGGATTTGGTGCTGGTGACGAGTATTTAATTGGTAAATATACGTGCGGTTCATATCTGTATATGGCACCAGCATCATATGAAAATATCTCCACAACGAGCTTAAACCCAACTGGAGCAAAGCGTCGTCTGGAATATGGCGAAACTAAAGCAATCAATATCCCAATTGTATATCAATTTAGATGTAGCGATAAGATAGGAAGGATTGGTGGATTTAGAGTTGGATCAACCTTAAAAAATATTAAATACTCAAAAACTATGGGCATTGACGTTTATTTAAAGGATGACATATTTTCTTTTGATTTAACCGTGTCTTGTCAATACGCTAAAGAAACTACCGTAATTGCAAGCGCAGTCATAAGCGGACAGCAAGGTCACCCAAACCCTGGAGGCGGTGGAGTCAACTCTTGATTTACTAAACTACAAAAAAATAAAGATTGGTGAGCCTATCATATATTAAATTAGTTGGCCGAGATGCAAGCTTTCAATTATTACGAACCAATCCAAAACTAACTTCAAATATAAAATTAGTAGTTGATGGTTCTGATAATCTATATTTGAATGCAATTCCAGCCGATACTGAGCTTGCAAAAGATCAATATCAAAAGTATGCGATAGACATTACTAAGAGTCACGAATTTAATGTCTTTAATTTTTATAATAAAGGAAAAACTCCTAGTAAAATTGCTTTTAAACTAGGCTCGGCTATTACACAAACAGTAACGGCTAGAGACCTAAAGAATCAATTTGATTTTGATTTTTATACAAGTGGCGCAAAATACTTAAAGTCAAAACAGTATAATGAGAAATTTTCGTACTTTGCACCGCTATACTTAAATCGAATTATTCCAGATACCTTTGTAATTTTTAAAGTTAAGGGCCCAAGTAATGATTCAGCAGGCAAGCAAGTTGACGACCAATTAAGTCAAGAAATAATTAGATTCTCAAGCCAAGGTACGCAATCTGCAAGTAATGAATATTCACAAAACCCAAGCGACTTACCTCTACGAAGAGAGTTCTTTAAGAAGTTCCAATTAGTAAAAGCCTTTGACTTAAAACCTGAAACAAAGATCGGGCAATACTTAGAGAGAATCATTGAAAATCCAATGTTTCCCACTTCTCCTCTTGCTGTAAACTTTAATCCAAAAGGGTTCTCATATTATAGAGGACTTTCAATTAAAACTGGTACTTATGTCGAGCTACCTGTTGATACAAATAGCGTACTAACTAGAGGTTTGCCGCTTTTAAAGAAAGAGCAGTTTATCAATAACGGCTTTCAAGATAATAGCATTCTGCATCCAAACATATTAAACCTAGAGTTTATATTCGATGACGATACGGCAGAAGATTTTGAGTTCAACCGATATTTTGGAGTGTACTGTAATCGAATTGACTTAGCTGAATTTGAATTAGACCTTGATGCAGTATTTGATAATCCAACCGATAACGACCAAGCGTTAACCGTTAAGTATACAAATGATGAGGACATTTTACTGCCAGTTACTAATTCAACTGGAGTTAAAGTTCGAGCAAAAAATGTATCGGCTAATGTAACTGATCTTAAAAACTCAATGGTAACAGACGATAACTTGTTTTTTACCTATGTTGAAACAAAATCAGGTATTCACCTAGTAAAAACATATAGTTGGAATCAACAGAACGAGTTTGCTGATTTTAGAATAGCGGACTCACGAGTTGATTTGGGAACATTCTTTGGCCCAGGTGCACTCTTTTCGCAAGAGCCAGCCATTTCTTCAAAATTGCCAAGTAGATCAACGCTTGCCGTTAAAGTATTAAGTACGCCGACCAACGCCTCATCATTTAAAGTATATCATACAAACGGTACACATACTGATACTGTTGGTAAACACGATCCATTTACTTTTATCCTGTCTAGTAATGCAACAACTGGCAGTTTTGCATTTAATGGGCCAGGTAAATGGTCAGTCCAATATTTGGCAAACGGGCAAACGGTCATTTACATATCAGCCGACGGCGATAAACAAGATATTGCTACCGCAATCGCTGGAGCAATTAATGATTTACAGCAATCTGATATTCAAGCGGCGGCGGTTGACGAATTTGCGTTCGTTCAAATAAAAGCATTTGGAGAATCTGTAGGCCAGCTCAAAGCGCAATCAAGTAATTCAGCGTTAAAGCTTATTGGCTCCCCGATAAACGGCTTGATTTATGCAGATGGCGGCACGTTAAATCCATACCCAGTTATAGATAACAATCAGGTCAATGAAGACTCTTTACCGCTAATTAAAATCAACGAAAATAAAGAGCAGCTAATTGTTAAAACCAAAACAAATTGGTCAAGACTTTCTAGAATCACTAGGTCGACCTCATTGATTTCACCGGTGCAGGCAGATGAGACACTAGCTCAAGGAAAGACTGATTTTTTGAGTAAAGCAACAATCCTATTAAAGGATAATGAAGTTCCATATATTGCACACGGAAATATTGAAATTAGAAAGATTGCAAAAAATAAAGTCGGAATATTGTCGATATTTGATATAAAAGATTTCGATTTTGGTATTACTAAAACTGATTATGCTAGATTCGATAAGATTGACCTGTTTAAGGATTTTTATGAACCAGCAAATGTGCCATCGCTTGACTTTAGAAAGTATGTATATCGAGTGATCGGTAATGGTAAAATTGTTATAAATGAAATTATCTATAATTCCGGGCAATACGTTTGGCAAGATAAAAATGGACTACAGTCATACCAATTAATTGAAGGAGATTGCGCAATAATCAAAACGTCTATATCGACAAACGCGTTTAATTCAATAGGAGCAGTTGATTCTGAGAATCAAAATGAAGCAGATCCGCTAGACCATCTAGACGTATCAACCGTTTCAGTCGATGACGATGAACTTAAGGCCTATACTGGCCAATTTTCGATACGTACTCCATTTGCAACAGAGCTAGACCAGTTAGATACTGCATACACTGAACTATCAGAATATCGAAATCGATATTTAACAGGAGCAGTTGATTCTGAGTATCTGGTATACAAAGAAGAACAGAGCACAGAATTTGCGATAGACAATAAAATCACGCCATATATTGCAAAATGGGCATTAAAGGAGGCAATAGACAGTCGATCTAATCCATATAGACTAAACGCTGATTTAATATTCGGAAAAGATAATTTTGGACCTTCCCATACTGAAGTATTGCCAATTTCCGAAAAATTGACGCATGAGTGGTTTTATATTGTATCGGATTTTGGATTTAACCGGGTTCCAGAAACAATGTATCAGAATCACAGTTATTTTGAAAAAGCGTTTAATCTTTCAAGATTTGTAACTGAGGCTGGATATTTTGATGAATACTTTAATTATGTGCCGACCGTTAAAGAAAAGCAGATTGATAGAGTGCAGTTGCGGTACTCAGATCTATTTAAGGATCCATACACTAATCAATATGAAACAGTGTTTAAAGGTGTTAAATACCGATTTTTTGAATTGGATCAAGCACTTCTTGCCCAAAATAATTCAACCAACTCTTCACTAAAAACAAATACCGACCGGTTTAAAGACTATAGATTTAGCGCGTTATTAATACCAATTGAAGATCCATTTGCCGAGCCACAAACTCCAGCAAGATTTGAAATTGTTGAGAACACCGAGGCGAAAGCAATCGTTGTATTAATCTATGTAGCATTAGCCTCTGCCAAATCTCTAAATCCTGACGTTAGCTTGCGTAATGAGGACCATAAACCTAAAGTATTTAATCAATCTGAGCTCCTATCGATTACTCCAACTGGAAATATTTCATTCACTAAACTGTATGGAGACTATCGAGTGCAATACAATGACGACGGCGTCTCAAATATAACCCATTCTTTTCTCTATTATGCAAAGAATAAGAAATATAATTCTGGTCAAAATTCATATTCAACTACTCGACTTGCAAAAAACGTTGACTTATCGGTTACCGGATTTCAATTTGATGCTGCCTCAAATACAAGTTCATCAGTCGGATTAACTATTCCTATCGGATTAGGATATGATACGCCAATTGAGTCCCAAATATCAATTTTGCCAGGTCAATATTCGCCATTGGTAATGTTTAAGCCATTAGGCCAAAACTTTGAATCGCAGATCATATTCATTTCAAATAGTGGAACTGACTCAGTATCGGTTGCGACTAATCCAATATTGTCAGTTTCACAAGACGTTGTGCAATATACAGATTCAGAGATGTATGCAATTGAGGTTTCAAAAAACACGGACACAGGTGCTCTCATTCAAACCGCATCACCATTACCAACAGGTTCGCAAGATCAATGGAGATCCTTGTATTACACATATCAAATTAATGGTGGTGAAAATTACTATGAAAAACTCTTCCAATATTTTTCATTTGCTAATTTTAAGTTCTTATTAGATTCTAAAGAATCTGTAATTACTTGGAAGTCATTTACTGGTGGAAACTTGGCAACAACTCAGCAATTTACAATTAGAGCGGTTGATCCGAACCCAATTCAAATATCAACGGCCCTAGTTAATCTTGAGCAAAAAGTGACCTCAAATAGCCGATCAGTAACTGGCGGTTATGCATATGATGAGACTGCAATTGTGCCATTTGAGATACATCGATATTCTGGCGAGTATGATGTTGTATTTAAACCAGTTTCTGCGTTCTATCAAGATCTACAAGTCAATAACTTTACAATAAGCGGTGCAAACTGTGCACTTCACATTAGCGTACCAAATTTCTTTATGGTTCCAGAATTCTATCACGTAAAGTATTCAAAGTCACAATTATTAGATCTAGAAAATAGCAAGGAATATTCGCCAGTCTATCCATCAATTAGTGAAACGCCCATTGGCGTTGCTCCATATAATATTTTAAGTAGTAGCTGGGATAGAGATTATCATTTTGAATATATTGATAAATCAACATATTCTAAGATATTTGGAACCAGAAGAATTACTGAAGACTATGCATTTGTTTCTAAGCTTATAAATGTACCGGAAACCCTACACCTTGATGAATTTTATATTTCACAAGTAAATCAGGCACAGTTTAGATCGCCAGCCTTTTCAAATATGGTCGAGTATGCAGATTATGCAAAAAATATTCGATTTAAAATTGACTTCGCTAGAGCTGTTGCAGTTGGCTTTAAAAATAAAGGTCTGTATGCTGAATTTGCAAAGTTCTTCTCAGATCAAAATGGTGCAACCATTACTTCATCAATTCCATTGCTTGGTGAATTAACGCTAGAGCAATACACTGAGGAATACGCTAAGGCCAATTTGCAAGCCTTGTATAAAGTAGACGAAGTTGAAATTTGGCAAAAGTTTGATAAAACTGTCCCAAATGGAACAGTTGTACTTGTTTCTAAGACGCTTGATCAATTCATTAACGAAGGATATACTCAAACCAAAAATGTTCGAATAAATAATCAAAATCCAACAATATTGGAAGGATTAATCGACAAACCAATTAATTCTGGACTGTATGTCGGATTTAGGATAAAAATCAAATTCATCTAATGTCAGTATCTGTTAATTTACAGGAAGTTTTCTCATCCGATAGTCAATCAAATTTGACCCAAAAGATCAACTTCAATTTTAATCAGCTCCTGACCTTGGGATTGGGCGAGCGAGGCCCAATTGGATTAGTCGGCCCACAGGGTCCAATTGGCCCAGTTGGCCTTGGAGGCCCAACTGGAGCTAGGGGCGCAAAGGTCTATGCAGTTCAAACCTTAGATAGTCCAATAGTTACTCCAGCAATTGCTCCAAATTCAGCAGATGGAGATATTTTTATTAATACTAAAGAATTATATGTAAAAGGAGTAACCGTTAGCGGAACTTGGGGAGAAGTTATAGATTTTCAATCATTAATTACCTCTCAATCTTTACAAGATACATTTAAAGTATTTCAATTAGGCGTTGGCGCTGGCTATTCAACTTCAAAACATGCAAAGTTTTTAAGAACAAATGGAATCGACTCAGTAAATAGTGGACTTGCAGAATCTCACCCAATGTATCCCAGCGGACAAGCTACAAATACACAACTAATCTTATCAAATTTTGATGAATTAAAAACTTGGAGAATCCAAGCAGGTAGTCTAGTTGCTAATACGCCTGAGTCAGACGGTGTTTTTGAATACAATTCACTTGCAAAGATTTATGCATTCTTACCGTCAAGTCTTTCAAGCTGGAGACATCAATTAGAGATCGGTTCAGTCGATGATGTTGAAGTGACGGTCGGCACATCAACTCAGCAATACGTATTAACTCCGTCTGAGCAGAATTTAAAGATTCGTAAATATAGAGTAGAAGAAGCAACAGTCTCATCCGGCTTATTCGGCGGCTTGTACAATAGAGCGGAGTTTGACCTATCTGGTCCAACCACCAGCAACAATTCATTAAATGGAGAAATATTGTTCTCCGTCAACACGCGATCAAATAATACCAACACCGGTATTCAAATGGGCTTAACTACTGCCCAAATCTTAGCAGACAGATTACCACTGCAAACACTAGCAACAGACGGCTTAATTATGTCAAAGGCTGGTACGCATCACTTTGCACTAGGTTTTGATAATACAACGGCATCTAAGATTAACTTAAAGACCTCTAGTAATTTAACTTCGCTTGCCTTAAATCATGCGTCATTTAATTTTGCAAATGGCCAGTTAGCAATTACTCTAGATGATCCAGCTAAGGAAATTAGCTTGGGTACTGCAGTTAAGGTTAAAAATGATAGACTTTCTCAAGGTTTACCATTTCCAACGACAATGGTTCCAAGTTTAGACCCAAACACATTGGACGATTACGAGGAAGGAACTTGGGAGCCGACTGTTGATTTTACCCAGCAACTGGTCTATGGCGTGGACAATGACGGTGGCGGAAATTGGAATACCGAAGCTGGAGTTGGTCGATATATTAAAATAGGTAAAGCGATCTATCTATACTTTTCAATTAACGTTAGATTCATCCTAGACCAAAACGTATCCATTTCATCCTCTGGTTTAAACCTTGGAATCCCCAACAGTGATGCATTTGCCACTGCTGGTTCAGAATACTATGGCCTTAGAATTGGTGGAATACCATTTGGTAGAACCGACCACGCTGGCGATTTTGTAATTAACATCAGTGCAGCTGCAGGAGTTAATGGCCTAAGAAAGGAAATGATTGCATATACCCCGCTCTTTGATTCTACTTCTCTGGTGCAAGTAGCGCCTATTGTCCCTGGCACTTCATTTGGCAAATACGTTTGCGTTTCAGCACAAGGCAGTTCTTTTGCGCCGCGAATCGAGTTAAAGG